>Ga0194037_1002001_pt1 | contig 14060 bp, 18 predicted proteins | sample JunL306m_MetaG_FD_148653 | JGI IMG/M metagenome (GOLD analysis project Ga0194037, IMG submission 148653) | Anoxic zone freshwater microbial communities from boreal shield lake in IISD Experimental Lakes Area, Ontario, Canada - Jun2016-L304-6m | ecosystem: Environmental > Aquatic > Freshwater >...
TTATAAAATAAAGTGATACCGATAAAGTTGATGCCCAGGTCGCTGGCCGATTTGAGGTGGTCACCTGAAAGGACACCGAGTCCACCAGAATAAATTCTTACGCTTTCATGAATGCCGAATTCCGCACTGAAATAAGCAACGGGATTCTCGGTGATTTCTTTAGCGTTATTTGTTGCCCAGGTGTTTTTATCGTCAAGGTAGGCTGTGAAACGGTTATGGACGCGTTCTATTTTGTCGCCGAATTCTCCTGTACATCGGGCGGTAAGCTCATCATTGGATATATGACGAAGCAGTTCAACCGGGTTATGATTATTTCTTTCCCAAAGCAGGGGAGAGAGTTCTTCAAAAATCTGTTTTGCCTCAGTATCCCATGACCACCACAGATTTCTTGTCAGTGCTTTAAGGGAAGTTATTTTATTTTGCATAATTGAACGTGATGATGATTGCTTGCCGCATCAGGTTGATAAAAAGCCGAATCTTTTGGATTCTGTGGCATGTTATTCATATCGAATGAAATTCTGCCGGATAAATTAAATTATGGCCAATTTACAGTTTTAGAACTAAAAACCGCAAGTCATAAAAAATTGATTACAAGTGCAGTAAAAATAGCGCATATATCTGATATTCATATTTCGGGTATGCAGGATCGGCGTCAACTTGCCGATCTTGATCGTATGCTGGAATATTTCAATACTGTCGGATACGATCATCTTGTTATTTCAGGTGATCTAAGCAACAGCGCAAATCCGGAAGACTGGCAAATCATAAGGGAAAAACTGAAGAGTCACGACCTATATCACTGGGACAAGACCACAGTAATTGCCGGTAACCATGATCTGACCAATCTTGAGGAAGAAATGCGTTTTTATAATGCGCTTAACCCAATCTCACAGTTAAGAAAAAAAGCGTTTGATCGAAAACTTATTGAGTTCTGCGTTTTTTTTCAAGAGCTGATTACCGGCGAAGAGGGAGGAAAGCAGGCATTTCCATTTATCAAGATCATAAACTTTCAATCGTTGAAAATTGCGATTGCAGCTGTTAATTCGGTTTATCCATGGTATCCAACCGATAATCCGCTTGGAGCGAGAGGTTTTGTGAGTCCCGGGCAATTGAAGGCCTTAAGCCAGAAAAGTGTCATTGAGTCCTTGAAAGATTGTTTTGTTATAGGGCTTTGCCATCATGCATATAAAGTGTACGGTACTAATTCTCCGATTGACCAGGCTTTTGACTGGACAATGGAACTGAAAAACCGTGATGAGTTTCTTGGAGTGTTACAGGCTATGCATGCAAAGCTGGTGCTGCATGGTCATTTCCATCGATTTCAGTCCTATGAGGTTAATACTATCCCGTTTATTAATGGAGGAAGCTTTCGATACAATCCACTGTGCTACAGTGAACTGATAATAGAGACGAAAAACAACTTTACGCAGAAGTTTATCACGCTTTCAGCGAACAAATAAATGCCAAATGGCTGCTTTTATCTGGCAGCCATTTGTTTAATTTTCTTAATAATTGATTGCTATTGTTCAGTTTTGGCCTCTCCGGGCAAGCTGACGATCCATCATTATCAGGGCATGTCCTTTTTCACCGGCCATTTTCAGGGTTTCAAGAATTGCGGAAGCCGTAGCTTCTTCCTCTACCTGTTCGCTGATATAACTGTGCAGGAGTACTTGTGCGGCATAGTCTTTTTCCTCTAACGCTAATTCGTAGAGTTTACTGATGAGTGCGGTTATTTTTCGTTCGTGTTTGAGTACATCTTCGAAGAGTGCTGTAGGAGATTTGAAGTCTAATGGGGGCTGTTCAATTTTCTGAAGCTCAACTCGCCCGCCTCGCTCATTAATGAACTTATAGAGCTTCATAGCGTGCTCTGATTCCTCTTTGGTTTGAATTTTCAACCAGATTGCAAAACCCGGAAGGTTCATTGATTCAGCATAAGCTGCCATTGAAAGGTAGAGGTATGACGACGACAGTTCATGATTGATCTGATCGTTGAATGCTTTTTGAAGCGTTTTGCTCAGCATGACTATTTCTCCTTTAGACTTTGAGTGATACTCTTCTAACTTTGTAGTTGCGAAATCTAACAAGGAGTATTTTGTATTAGTTCCTTTTTTGCATGTAGTTACGGATTCTTTCTGCATGATCGCAGTCTTCCTGATTCAGCTGTTTGAAAATATCTGCTGAAAGAGAGTTTGTGGGGCTGTCGAGAAACTGCTGAAAATGGGATTCACCTGCCGCCAGTTCCAGATCGAGAGCTATTTGCAACGCATCGGTTATGGTTGGCGTTTCAGTTGAGTAATGAGAAATCAGCCCTGCAATTTTTGTATTGGTATCGATAAGGGATTGAAGGTCTGTGGATAAAAGGTTATCTGGAAAAAATTCCATTGGCTGGGGCTGTTTTTTCTCCTGCTGAAGCAGAGAAGCGTGACCTTGCTCTTCCATCGCCAGCTCCCACCAGAAATCTTGATCCTCAACAAAAAAGTCGTGAAAGGTGGTGTAGAGTTTAGCAAGGTTCAATTCAAGTTTTATTGACTCGTCAAGATGTTTTTGAAGGGTTGAGGACATGGTCAATACATTTAATTTGTCGGTTGCTTTGTATTTCTCTTTACAATGGAATGAGCATTATAAGGGGATAATTTATCAAGACTAAATATACTCAGTTATCTATTACTGATGTTAAATTTTCTATGAAGTGGTTATGCTTAAAAAAATCGTTTCTGGCGGTCAGACGGGGGTTGATCGTGCTGCGCTTGATGCGGCAGTTGCTTTTGGTGTTGAGCATGGTGGATGGTGTCCGAAAGGAAGGCGGTCTGAAGATGGCCGGATTCCAGAAATTTACTTTCTCAATGAGACGCCGATGGCGGATTACCGTCAGAGGACGTCATGGAATGTGCGCGACTCTGATGGGACTTTGATTCTTGTTCGAGATCACTTAAGGGGTGGATCCCGTTATACCTGTGATTGCGCCATTCAGACTGAACGCCCTTATCTGATTGGTCGTCTCGATGATTTCACTGCCATCGAAAGAGCTTATCGGTGGATAATAGATAACTCGATCGAAACACTCAATGTCGCAGGGCCCAGAGCGTCAACTGATGCATCTATTTATGCCGATGCGAGACCTTTTGTTGAAGCCCTGCTTTGTTTATTGCAGGGCGATAATATAAAAAGCACAAAGGGTTCGGGATAGCGACTTATTTGTTGCGGTAGGATGCGTATTCCTGAAGACTTTTTACTCCGAATTCCTGGTGGCGGATACAGTCTATGGCTTGTACCGATGCTTCTGCAGCTTCGATAGTTGTGACAAAGGGAACATTACTCAGTACTGATGCAGCACCGATTGCCTCTTCGTCATGCAGAGCTTTTTCGCCTCTTGGTGTGTTAATGACAAAGTTGATTTTACCGTGCTTGATAATGTCGAAGATGTTTGGTCGACCTTCTTCACCAACCTTGAACACTTTCTTGCATTCGATACCGTTGTCTATCAGAAACTGGTGAGTGCCTGCTGTGGCAATCAAATCGAAGTCCATGCGGTAGAGTGCTTTTGCGATATCAAGGATGCGCTGATTTTTATCCTGATCGTTAACACTGATGAATACCGCTCCTGAAAGAGGCAGTTGCATGCTTGCAGCCTGGTAGGCTTTTGCAAAGGCTTCGGGAAACTCATCGGCAAGGCTCATGGCTTCGCCTGTTGAACGCATTTCTGGGCCAAGGTAGACGCCCGATTTTACAAATTTAGAGAATGGGAAAACCGGTTCCTTAATGGCAAGATGTTTCATGCCGAGTTCATCACAATCTTTCAGATCATATTCTTTACGCAGATCACTGAGTTTTTCGCCAAGCATGACGCGGGTTGCTATTTTTACAACCGGTATGGCAGTTGCTTTACCGACAAAAGGGACGGTCCTGCTGGCTCTTGGATTTACTTCAATAACATAAACGCTCTCGTTCTGTACTGCATACTGTATGTTCATCAGTCCCACCACCTTGAGGTTTGTTGCAAGGGTGCGGGTATAGGCTTTCATTGTTGCGATGACATTCGGGCTGATGTTGTGATAGGGGAGAATGGATGTTGAGTCCCCACTGTGAATACCTGCGGCCTCAACATGCTGCATGATACCGCTTATAACGCAGTCGGTAGTATCTGCAATGGCATCAATGTCAAATTCGACAGCTGTTTCCAGAAAACGGTCAATCAGGAGCGGGTATTTTTCGGTAATGAAAAGTGCCTGATCGACATACTCTTTGAGAGAATCGTCGTTGTAGACAATTTTCATTGCCCGTCCACCAAGAACGTAGCTAGGTCGGACCAGCGCCGGATAACCAATTCGTTTAGTGATTTCCTTTGCTTCTTCAAAGCTGATTGCCGTTCCGTATTCCGGATGGGGAATATCCAACTGTTCAAGCAGCGCCCCGAATTTTTTACGGTCTTCTGCAAGGTCAATACCTTTTGATGAGGTGCCGAGAATGGTTACGCCGGCTTCATGAAGTTTGGCTGAAAGTTTAAGAGGAGTCTGGCCTCCAAAGCTTACAATCACGCCAAGAGGCTTTTCATGTTCTATGATGCGAATGGTATCCTCAAACGTGAGCGGTTCAAAGTATAACTTATCGGCGATATCGTAGTCGGTTGATACTGTTTCAGGGTTGCAGTTGACCATGATGGTTTCGTATCCGGCTTCCCTGAGAGCAAAGACCGCCTGGACACAGCAATAGTCAAACTCTATGCCCTGACCGATGCGGTTCGGGCCTCCACCGAGAATAATGACTTTTTTCAGGTTTGAGGAAACGGATTCGTTTTCCTCTTCATAGGTCGAGTAATGGTAGGGGGTTTTTGCATCAAATTCTGCTGCGCAGGTATCAACGGTTTTGAAGACGGCTTCAACGCCGTAATGCTTTCTGAGTGCTCGTATGGATGGTTCTGCTGTATTGAAAATATTGGCTAGCTGGAAATCGGAAAACCCGTTTTGTTTGGCTTGCAGAAGCCGGTCTTTAGGGAATCTCCGGGAAAGGTCAATAATCTCCGGTGTAAGGTCGGAAGCTTGGTTGGTCATGCAATCTCGATAGTTTTAAGAAGCTTCAGGATATAGCTGAATAAAGGTAACAATTCACCTCTTTAATAAAAACCGGTGCATTATACAAAAATGCTCATGCTTCTCAAAGTTGCCGCTCGGTGTCTTCTCCTGATCTTTTTTTGCTCACTGAAAATGGATCAGGATTTTTTTACATTGCACTGTCTTTAAGTACTATTTGTTTTGAAAAAAGGGATAATAACTTGTATGGATAAAAAGCATTTTGATACTATAGAAGAGGCCATTGAAGATATCCGCCAGGGGAAACTGGTAATTGTCATTGATGATGAGGATCGAGAAGATGAGGGCGATTTTATTGGTGCAGCTGATCTGGTGACTACCGAAATGGTGAATTTTATCACCAAGGAAGCACGCGGACTCCTTTGTGTAGCTGTTACCATGGCTCGGGCAAAAGAGCTTCAGCTTGATCCGATGGTTCAGAGAAATACCTCCCAGCATGAAACTAATTTTACTGTTTCTGTCGATGCTCTTGCTGAAGGAGTCACTACTGGCATTTCCGTATATGACAGGGCAATGACCATCAAGATGCTCGGTGATCCATCTTCAAAGGCGGACGATTTTTCCCGTCCCGGCCATATTTTCCCTCTCCGTGCCATGGATGGCGGCGTGCTCAGGCGTGTCGGGCATACTGAGGCAGCAGTTGACCTGGCTCGTCTTGCCGGTTGTAGTCCGGTAGGATTGCTCTGTGAAATTCTGCATGACGATGGCAGTATGGCAAGGCTTCCTGAGCTTATCAAGCTGAAAGCGAAGTTCGGCTTGAAGCTTATTACCATCAAAGAACTTGTCGCCTATCAGATGAAGCGCAACAAGCTTGTGCACCGGGCGGTTGAATCAAGACTTCCTACGGTACATGGTGAGTTCAGGCTGATTGCTTATGAATCGTTTACCGATCAGCAGAACCATATGGCATTTGTAAAGGGGGATATTACCACGGATGAGCCGGTACTTGTCAGGGTTCATTCGCAGTGCGCTACAGGCGACACCTTTGCCTCGCTGCGATGCGATTGCGGTAACCAGCTTGCATCTGCTCTGAGATTGATAGAAAAAGAAGGGCGAGGAGTATTGATATATCTTATGCAGGAAGGACGGGGTATTGGCCTGATTAATAAACTGAAAGCTTATAACCTTCAGGATCAAGGGTTTGATACCGTAGAGGCAAACGAAAAACTTGGGTTCAAGGCTGATCTTCGCGATTATGGTATTGGGGCACAGATTCTTAAAGATCTTGGAGTCAAAAAAATGAAGCTCATGACCAACAATCCCAAAAAAGTTGTCGGTCTTGAAGGGTACGGTCTCGAAATTGTTGAGCGTATCTCGCTTGAGATTGCTCCGAATCCTATGAATCAGATGTATCTGGATACAAAACGCGACAAGCTTGGCCACATGATTGGTTGTTCGTGTGGCAATGACAGTCATTCTCATGAGCAAACAAATAATTAATATACATACACCCAAAACCGTAAACTTCCGTCAGGAAAAGGACAGAGACACCGATGGATACTGACATCCTTAAAATGCAGGATAAGGAGGTCTTTGAGGCTATTGCCAATGAGACGACAAGGCAGACTGAAACGCTTGAACTTATTGCTTCGGAAAACTTTACCAGTCGTGCGGTCATGCAGGCCTGCGGCTCCTTGATGACCAATAAATATGCTGAGGGATATCCCGGCAAGCGCTATTATGGTGGCTGCGAATTTGTTGATGTAGCTGAAAATCTGGCCCGAGACCGGGCAAAACAGCTATTCGGATGCGAATATGTCAACGTGCAGCCGCATTCCGGGTCAAGCGCTAATATGGCGGTTCTGTTTTCTGTCTTGAAGCCCGGCGACCCTATCATGGGGCTTGATTTGTCTCATGGTGGACATCTGACCCATGGCAGCTCAGTTAATTTTTCGGGCCAGATGTTTGATGCCCATTCCTATGGGGTTGATCGTGAAACAGGATGCATCGATATGAACAAAGTTGAGGAACTTGCTCTTACAGTTCGTCCTAAACTTATTATCGCCGGTGCCAGTGCATATTCACAGGGATTTGATTTGAAAGCCTTCAGAGCGATTGCCGACAAAGTCGGGGCGCTTCTGATGGCCGATATCGCTCATCCTGCAGGGTTGATTGCCGCAGGTTTTCTGGGCAATCCCATGCCTCATTGTCATTTTGTGACCACCACAACACACAAGACACTTCGCGGGCCAAGGGGCGGTATGATTATGATGGGCACCGACTTCGAAAATCCTATGGGTATCACCATCAAGACAAAAACCGGTTCGCGGGTCAAAATGATGTCGGAGGTAATGGACGCTGAAGTGATGCCTGGTATTCAGGGTGGCCCACTCATGCATATTATTGCCGGTAAGGCGGTAGCATTCGGAGAGGCTCTGCAGCCGTCATTCAAGGTGTATGCAGGACAGGTTATAAAAAATGCATCAGCCATGGCGGAGAAGTTTAAGGATCTCGGCTACAATATTGTGAGCGGTGGTACAAAAAACCATCTCATGCTGCTTGACCTGCGCAACAAAAATGTCACAGGAAAAGTTGTCGAGAATCTGTTGCATTCTGCCGGTATTACCGTCAATAAGAACATGGTTCCTTTTGACGATAAGTCACCTTTTGTCACAAGCGGTATCCGTATCGGGACTCCAGCCATGACAACAAGAGGCATGAATGAAGACGACAGCCGGTCTATTGCCGAACTTATCGATAAGGTAATCCTGTCTGCTGAAAAGCCGGATGCTGCTGATGTATGCCAGTCTGTCAGAAAGGAAATCAGAGAGCTTTGTCTCGCTCATCCGCTTGAAGGATACGGTGTGTGATAAATGTATAAATGTTATAAGTCCACCTGCAGTCATTGAGAAAGCAGGTGGGCTTTTTCCTCTATTACAGCTTTGATGCTGATTTTAACAATCAGTTCTCTGAGACTTACTGATGGTATATCGGCGGGCGACATCACTCACCCGGAGCTAGAAATTGCTTCATAGCAAGTTTGACGGCCTCTTTATCTGATATTGATAATATCCCGAGGTGGTGACTGATTAGTTGTTTATCAAGCGTAAAAAGCTTAAAGCGAACCTTGCAGGGCACCGTTAAATTTGCACTCTTCCAATCGTACAGTTGGACATCACTGACCCAGATACTATTTTTTGTTGTAGTGATCATGGCCAGAATAAGGTGATCATGCTGCTTATTAAATAAGTTGCTGGAAACAATCAGAGCGGGTCGACGTTTTACCGCTGGTTTTTCGGTGAAGGGAAAAGGGACTATTACAACATCAAATGTTTCAAAGGGCATTCCAAGCCTCCTCATCTTCGGCTGAGGACCATTCATCAAGCATTTCCTCTACTCCTTTCAGATATGCATCATCAGGTGAGTTTATCTTTCTGACAATCACGTGATCTCCTTTGATTTCAAACGCAAGAGTGTCACCAGCTTTCATATGTGCCGCCTTTCGAATAGATACAGGGATGGTCGTTTGGCCTTTAGCAGTTATTCTTGAAATGTGCATTCTTTTCTCCTTTTTGTCTGAATATCTTACATGTAAGAATATAAGGATATATGCGCAAGAACTTGCGGTTCTGTAAAATCTTTCAGTAAATCAGTTGATCAGCTCGGCACTGATGACTGAAAAGTATCTACACTAAAGAGCCCTAGGAGTAATAGCGAAAAGTTTCTCATGGTGCAATTCCAAGTGAAGGCTGTTGAACTTGATTAAATCATTAAAAAAAAATAAGTTTAGCATCAGGAACGACAATAAAAACGTCACAGGAAAAGTTGTCGAGAATCTATTGCATTCTGCCGGTATTACCGTCAATAAGAACATGGTTCCTTTTGACGATAAGTCACCTTTTGTCACAAGCGGTATCCGTATCGGGACTCCAGCCATGACCACAAGAGGGATGAATGAAGACGACAGCCGGTCTATTGCCGAACTTATCGACAAGGTAATCCTGTCTGCTGAAAAGCCGGATGCTGCTGATGTATGCCAGACTGTCAGAAAGGAAATCAGAGAGCTTTGTCTCGCTCATCCGCTTGATGGATACGGAATCTGATCATAGGTTTGCCTTATTTACACCTCTGTTTGATTGAAGTTAAAGCCCACCTGCATTCTCAATGATTGCCGGTAGGCTTTTTTATTTACGGTGTCCACGTTAACCTGATACCATAAAAAGGAAATTTGCGACATAAGATGGTATTACCTATAATACCGTTATGCTTAAAATTGTCATTGATACTAACGTTTTTATTAGCGCACTTCGATCAAGTAAGGGGGCTTCGTTTCGATTACTTTCCATGGTTGGCACCCAAAAATTTGATTTTTGTATTTCTGTTCCGCTGATTTTGGAATTTGAAGCTGTCGCTAAAAGAAATACCGGTTCTTTAGGGCTGGATTCATCAGACATTGATGATATCCTTGATTACCTTTGTTTAGCAGGAAATAAACGGCATATATTTTACCTGTGGAGACCCTTGCTTAAAGATCCAAAAGATGATATGGTACTGGAGGTTGCAGTGGAATCAGAGAGCCATTTCATTGTCACATTTAACAAGCGGGATTTTAAAGGATGTGAAATATTCGGAATCAATCTCGTTACACCACAAGAATTTTTACACCTGATAGGGGAGGAATAATGAGCACGTTAAGTGTCAGATTACCAGATTCATTGCATAAAAAGGCAAAAGAACTTGCGGTTCTGGAAAATATATCGGTCAATCAATTGATCAGCTCTGCACTAGCTGAAAAAATATCTGCGCTGATGACTGAAGAGTATCTGCATCAAAGAGCTAAAAGGAGCAGTCGTGAAAAGTTTCTTAAGGCGCTATCAATGGTGAAGGCTGTTGAACCGGATGAACAGGATCGGATTCCGATACCATAGGTCTGTGCCTGCGAAATATATTCAAGGAAGTTGAGTTGGAGGAGTTGGTAACTACCAAGGACTAACCGACAGTCCAAATTGAGGGTAGTCGGTAAGTGCACACTCCTCTGTTATTGAATCAATTCAAAGAGGGGAGCAATATAAGCTATCCTCTTTTCGTGGCCATTTGCACGGTGACAGCCGGTAGAGATGGTAGCAATATTATATTATTTCGTCTGCGATTTACTTATGGATTACTGATAGTATAGATATGGTGAAATTGTGGCTCTTAGAATTGAGGTTGGAACATGTCTTTTTTGAGATGGGTAAAACGAAGATGATTAAATCAGTAAATAATGTAAGTTTGGCTATACGTGTGTTGACAGAAAAGAAGCATAACTCCCTCCCTTGGATTCGATAACAATACGACAGTAATGCATGAACCTCTTATGCTAAAGAAATAATGGAAATAACAACAGATCTATATTTAGGTGACTGCGCAGAAATACTAAAAAAGCTACCGAATAATTCGGTAGACCTGATATTTACTTCACCACCCTATGCTGACCAAAGAAAACAGACGTACGGAGGTATTCACCCAGACGAATACGTTGCCTGGTTTCTACCGATATCCGATCAACTATTAAGAGTTCTCAAGCCGACTGGCACCTTTATCCTGAACATCAAAGAAAAGGTTGTCAACGGAGAACGGAGTACCTATGTCATGGAACTCATTCTTGCTATGAAGAGAGAACAAGGCTGGCTTTGGACTGAAGAGTTTATCTGGCACAAAAAAAACTGCTACCCGGGAAAATGGCCAAACCGGTTCAGGGACTCTTGGGAACGGTTAATCCAGTTCAATCAAAACAAACAATTTTATATGAACCAGGAGGCAGCAATGGTTCCTATGGGTGATTGGTCGAAAACTAGGCTGAAAAATCTAAGTAATACCGATAAAATACGAGATGAATCAAAAGTCGGCAGCGGGTTCGGAAAAAATATATCGAACTGGCTCGATAGAGAGATGGCCTATCCGACCAACGTACTGCATCTGGCCACAGAGTGCAATAACAAAAACCACAGCGCAGCCTTTCCTGAAGGACTTCCCGAAGGTTTATTCAAGCTGTTCACAAAGGAAGGTGATACCGTTCTTGATCCATTCATGGGGTCAGGAACGACAAATGCAGTTGCTCAAAGAATGAAGCGCAACTCAATAGGCATTGAAATTGTGCCTGAGTACCATGCCATGGTCAGCAATGAACTTAAACCAGTAGAGTTGTATCTGCTGGAACAAAAAAAAGGATATGACACCTCTTTCCCTAAGCGACGTAACGAAATACGTTGAAGATAATATCGGTACTTTTCATCAAAAAAGAATTGCAAGTCTTGATGGATTGAGCCTCTCGAAAGTTCTGAAAAGAAAAAATCCTTATTTATTCAAGGCAAAGTGCGTCTTGACTGCCGAAGAAATTGTCAAAGGTCTTGTGGATGCTCACATTTCATCTAACGAAGAAACAATTTTCGGAGATTGGCTGGAAGGGCTTGCAATTTTTATTAATGAAAACGTTTATGGCGGCAGGAAATCCGGCATAAACGGCATTGACTTAGAATTTGATAAAGAAGGGAAGCGATTCATCGTCAGTATTAAATCGGGACCAAATTGGGGTAATGCAAGCCAGATTGCGAAAATGAAATCTGACTTCAAAACGGCGGCGAAAACCCTCCGTACCAGTAATTCAGGACTGCAGGTGGTCGCAGTCAATGGATGCTGTTACGGGAAAAATAAGAGTTCTGATAAAGGAGATTATTACAAGTACTGCGGACAGGTTTTTTGGGAGTTCATTTCTGGAAACCCGAATCTTTATACTGAAATTATTGAACCATTAGGACACAACGCCGGAGTAAAGAACGAAGAATTTCGTCAGTCCTATGCACTCATGATCAACAAATTTACAATGCATTTCGGCTGTGAGTATTGTGAAAAAAATGGGGAAATAAACTGGAAAAAACTTGTAGAATACAACTCATCAGCAACCATTCCTTGACAAAGCCTAATCAATAAAAGATTCATGGCTGTTCCAACTTCTTTTTTGCAGCTCGAACGTTATACAGTTCATGATCTTCGTTGACGCATATCCCTTCCTGATCGATAACTTTTTCAAACACAAGCTTTGCGGTAGAAAAAAAATCACTTGCGTCAGCTTTTAGATACCGAGCTGCCATCCGGCAATACTCAGGATCAATTTCAACACCAACACTGTTGCGTCCCGTTTTAAGCGCAGCAATCATTGATGTTCCTGACCCGCAAAACGGATCAAGAACTGTATCTCCTTCAAACGAGAACATTCTCACAATTCGCAAAGCAAGTTCAAGAGGAAAAGGTGCAGGATGTTTTTTTGTTGACGCACCGGGAATATTCCAGATTTGCTGAAACCACCTGTTAAAATCATCTTTACTGATCCTGCTGGCATCGCGTTGTTGTTCACTTGGCTTCCGATACCCACCCGGCTTTCGCTGCATGAGAATAAACTCTATATCATTTTTGATAATTGCATTCGGCTCGTATGGCTTACCAAGAAACTTAGACCCATTGGCAACCTCGTACGATGCGTTGGCAATTTTGTGCCAGATGATCGGGTTCAGATTATCAAAGCCAATCTGACGGCAGGAAACACATATATCTGCATGCAGCGGAAAAACAAGATGCCTCCCAAAATCCCGACGGGCTACACAAACATCCCCGACAACACATACAAGGCGCCCCCCAGGCACAAGTACCCGATATACATGATGCCATACTTTTTCCAGTTCAAAAAGAAATGCCTCATAATCATCAATATGACCAAGCTGATCCGGAGATTCATTGTATCGTTTCAGATTCCAGTATGGAGGCGACGTTACAACAAGATGTACAGATTCGTCATCAATGAACGAAAGATCACGGGCATCTCCGTTAATAAGCCTATGCAAGGTATTTGGAGTGCTCTTCATAAAAATGTACCAATATGACCCATAAGAATTTTAGCAAAACGTTCGAGAGAAAGATCATCCGCCGGTTCATGAAAACCACCATTAAGACCTTCATTTTCTGAAGAAGTTATAAAAGCAGCTGCAGTATAGTGCCTTTCAAGCACAAGTTTACGGCAAAAGAGTTCATAGCGACGCTGGTATGAAGCCCCTTCGAACTCTGGAAAAATCTTGAAATGAGGTTCTTTAACCTTCACCGGACGACTGGAAGCCTCACACTCTTCCAGCATAAAAAAATAGCCGAGAAAAGGCTGAGGACTGTTAAGATAAGCATGTTCACGATATGCAGTCCACAAATCGAGTGCACTTCCCATGGCTTCTTCTGTCCTGTTATTGAAATTGTTTCCAAAAGAAGGGCCAACTTGAGACTTGACTTCAATGGCTGCAAGCAGCATTTTATCTCTAACAACCAGGATATCCTATTCTTTAGTCGGTCTGAAATATCCAGGAAGTTCAAGCGACCTTTTTCTGAACACATACCGCTCAGAAAGACCGGCGTTAATAATGATTTCAGTAAGCAAGTCAATAAACCCATCCATCTGAGCACCACCGGTAACTGCGCTACGCAGGCCTTGATCAGCATTTCTGCTTTTTGCCTGCCTTTCAAACTGTACTGATCTTGTTTGCCAATATTGGGCAACAGCCAAGGCACTTAACTTTGTTAAATCATGGAGTATTGATGTGCTCATTGTTATTGATGTTGCTCTGTTAAGAAAAGCAAATCAAAAAATACGTAATTTGTTAAGCAATAGAGCCTTAATTAATCGTATTCAGTATTTCGTGCATTCAAGAATGTGAGATAAGGTGATAACTATTGTTGGAACCTTGCACTCTACAAGGATAGATGTGTTGACACACACACCGAAGGTATCTTCTACTGGCTCAATATTTCCAATATCTTCACCTCTTTCAGCCTTTCTTGATTGTTTATTGAAAAATGACCGGATTATTATTGGACTTGCCCGTACGTACGCGTGGTGATAGCTTAAGCACTCATGAAAAAGTAATTCCGTAATCCTTCCCGAAACCATCCAAGATTTTGCAAACATCATCTTCAAGGGTTTTGACATTTCGCGTCTTGAATTCCATCAATTCATAC
>Ga0194037_1002002_pt1 | contig 14059 bp, 16 predicted proteins | sample JunL306m_MetaG_FD_148653 | JGI IMG/M metagenome (GOLD analysis project Ga0194037, IMG submission 148653) | Anoxic zone freshwater microbial communities from boreal shield lake in IISD Experimental Lakes Area, Ontario, Canada - Jun2016-L304-6m | ecosystem: Environmental > Aquatic > Freshwater >...
ACCATAGCTTTCCATTACTGTGCGGATGGTTTGAAAAATATAATTCCTTTTTCTAACTACGCTTGCGCTAAAATCTCTGGTACCTTGGGGTAAACTGGGTTTGCTCATATACTAATACTAATCGCCGCAAATATAAGTAAACTCATAGGGATAGCTGATAAGTGCTACACTCTGTGGCAATTTTACTCCTCACTTTTATCTTTTATCTTTTCACTGCTTTTTACTAACGATTATTAGTTTATTTATTGTTTTTTAGTTATGGAATTAATAAATTTTAGAATCTAAGTATAAAACAAGGTTTTTGTTTTGAATTGCATACTTTTTTTGGTTTACCCAATGCAATTATTGACTAAATTGCCCACCCTGTTCAATTGGTAGTATCATGCAAGAGAGTTTTAGAGATAGACAGCAAAAAGGTTATACGATCATGCGGATGACATATGATCTTGCAATGGCATTATTAATTTTAGGAATGGCAGTTGTAATGTTGTTTCCAGAAAAGTTAAAAATTCAGCAAATTATGGCTGTAGATGACACATTTAGATACCTATTTGGTGGCATCTGTATTTTGTATGGAGGATTTAGATTGTATAGGGGAATAAAGAGAGATTATTAGTGATGAAGGAAAGGATGAAACATAGTTTTTTGATTTTAGCTGTTTTGCTTTTCTTTGCGGCCTGTAAGGGTAAGGGGGGAGCTTCATCAGACGATCGGGATACACCTAATAAAGGAACTATCCGAATTAGTGTTGACGAAAGTTTTAAGCCTGTAATCGAAGAACAGATAAAAGTGCATCATTCTTCTTTTCCAGATACAAAAATAATTGTGAGCTATAAGCCAGAAGTTGAGTGCTTAAAAGACTTACAGAACGATAGTACCAGGATGATATTAATCGCCAGAGGACTTTCGAAAAATGAATCTTCGATCTTTGAATCAAGTATAGGTTACCGTCCACAGTTTGCAATTCTTGCATATGATGCAGTAGCCGTGATTGTAAATCATGCTTCTGCAGATAGTGTTTTTACCATCAATGAATTGAAAGATATTCTAAATGGAAAAAGCAAAAAGATTGCAGTGATGGATGGGAAAAATGCAACCAGTACTGTTCGCTTTTTAAAAGATTCTATTTTAAGAGGTGCAGCGTTTGGTGCTAATGTGGTTGCCTCAAAGAATAGTGAGGATGTAGTTGACATTGTTTCTAAGAATGAGAATGTGGTTGGATTTGTGGGATTGAGTTGGGTGGGTGATAGCTATGATCCGAAACAACAAGAGAACTTGAAAAAAATACGATTGGCATTGGTTGAATGCGTTCGGTGTGTAGAAAAGGGATTATTTGCAAAGCCTTCACAGGCTACCATTTCATACGCACAGTATCCTTTACCAAGACCGATGTATTATATTTTAAAAGAAAATTCAGCAGGCCTTGGAACCGGCTTCATGAATTTCATGAGTCTTGAAAGAGGTCAATTAATTTTTAAAAGGGCACTCCTGGTCCCGGCAAAAATGAATTTTAAAGTAAGATCAGGAAATATAAAAGAGTCAGATTAACACAACAATTATAAATTTCGACCAATGAAGAAGATCGTATCGATGATGTTAGCAGTGCTGTTTCTAGTACAGTTTGTGATGGCACAATCAGTTCCTGAAGGTGTCAAGTTGTTACAGTATGTATATAAAAACAACAGCGCAAAGGCAATATTACAAAAAGCCTATGATGCTAATCCAAAAGATCCACAGGCAATTTACTGGTTGGGTATCGCCAATGTAGCTAAGAACAGAGAAGTATTATCGAAAGATGGTGTTGCTGTTGCAAGGGCTTTATACCAAAAAGCATTGCAGGATGGAGTAAATGATCCTTTGATCTGGGTTGGGCAGGGTACACTAGATATCCTGGACGGAAATAATGTAAACGCTGCAAAACAAAAGTTTGAGCAAGCAATTACAACCACCACTGAAACTAAGGGTAAAAACAAAGGAAAGCCAAGTGCTAACATTCTTAATGCCATTGGTTTTGCGAACTCTTTGGGAGGATCCACTATGGGCGATCCTTTATATGGTATTGAAAAATTAAAACAAGCTGCAACTATCGACTTAAACAACCCTGATATTTATTATAATATGGGTGTTTGTTATTTGAAATTAGGTGGTGAGAATGGTGGAGAAGCGGTAAAAGCTTTTCAAGAAGCCGACCTTCGCGATACTAAAAGCGGCAGAGCAAAATGGCGTACTGGTAAGATTTACCAAAGTCAGAATAACAAAGAATCTTTAGAACTTTTCTTTAATGGTGCTATTCAGGCTGAGCCTGCATTCCCTGCACCTTATTTGGAATTGTTTAATTACTATGCAAACAGAGATGTGGCTAAGGCGAAGAGTTATTTAGATGACTTTTTGAAATATGCGGATAAAGATCCTTTAAACGATTTCTTTTATGCAGAGTACTTATTCCGTGCTGGTAAATACAATGAATCTTTAGCAAAAGCAAAAGAAATTGAAGCATCTGTTGGATTAGCTGCTGTTCCTCGTTTGAGTTTGTTATACGCTTATAACTATGATCGTTTGGGTGATTCTTTAAAAGCAAAAGATAATGTGGTGAAATTCTTCAATGCTAAATTGGACATTCAATCTCCCGATTATGATTTAGCAGTAAAATTGTTATCTAAGTTCCCAGGTAATGAAGCACAAACTGTTGGATATTTAGAACAAGCTATTGGTAATGATACATCTCGAGTAAATAAGCTCAACTATATGAATCAGGCTGCCGATATCTATGGTAAAGGTAAAATGTACAAAGAGCAATTATTTTGGATGAGAAAAGTAGTTGAAGCAAAAGGAGCGATGGGTGAGGGAGAATATTATCGATTAACTAGTGCGGCTTATAATGCGAAGGATTTTACACAAACAATTGAATTGGCAAAAAAATACATGGCCGCTTATCCCGATAAACCACAACCTTATAGTTTTTATAAAAAAGCTGCACTTGCCTCTGATCCTGATACTACAACCGGTATGGGTGTTGAATATTTGCAATATGTAGATTCTATTTATACTGTTATTAATAAAGAGAAGTATAAAAAAGACATTTTCTTAAATGAATATTATAGTATTTATTACTACATTAACAGGACAAACAGCCTCAAGAAAAGTCCAGATTTTAAAGTTAAAAGCGATGGTACAAGAACCCCAATTGTAGATCAATTCTTAGATTTTTGTCAAAAAGGAATTCTTTTGGCAGAAAGTATGATACAAAAATATCCTGATCCTCTAGATGATAATAACAAGTTTGCGGTTGGTGTGAAGGCGGAACTTCAAAAAAATATAGATTATTATACCAAACCTCAGGGTAAGAAATAATGAGAATAGACGTAAACAATATTATTTATGTCTTATTTCTTAAGAATTATAAAAGAAAAGCTCCCCTATTTTGGGGAGTTTTTCTTTTATATCTATTACAGGCTTATTTTTGCAGCACTTTAAACGCTACTCATGAGTTGGATTTCATTTTTATTGGATGTTAACGAATCAAATTCTGCAGCAAATTACCTCCCCATTGGGATTCAATTGATTTTTGCATCCGGTTTTGTGGCTGCTATGATTGGTCTTTCTGCTTGGGTGGGGCCGAAAAGGAAAACAAACGACAAGCTCGAAAACTTTACCAGTGGGATCGAAACACATGGAAATGCCCGTCAACCAATGGCGATCAAGTATTTTTTAGTGGCAATCTTATTTGTGTTGTTCGATGTGGAAGTGATTTTTTTCTATCCCTATGCAGTTAATTTCAGGGAATTAGGTTGGGCAGGCTTTAGTGCATTGCTCATGTTTGTAGGATTTTTCTTGGTGGGATTTATTTATATCCTCAAGAAGGGGGCTTTGAAATGGGAGGACTAAGGTTTGCTATAAATAGCTGACTTCGAAATGAACTTAACATTGTTTTTGAGGTTATTTTACTAACGTTCTTTTGATTTTTGAATTTTTAATTTTGAATAATATATGTCTCGTCCGGTAAGATTTAATATACATCCCACTGAATCTAAAATTTCGGAGTCGATTTCAATGACAGAAGCGCCCGAAGGCTATGCTGGTGAGGGTTTCTTTTCTGCACGTCTGAGTGATGTGGTGGGTTTAGCTAGAAAAAATAGCTTATGGCCCCTGCCTTTTGCAACTTCTTGCTGTGGAATTGAATTCATGGCCACCATGGCTTCCCACTACGATTTGGCTCGCTTCGGCGCAGAAAGAGTTGGATTCTCTCCTCGTCAGTGTGATCTGTTAATGGTAATGGGTACGATCTCAAAAAAAATGGGACCAGTTGTTCGTCAGGTATACTTACAAATGGCGGAACCCAGATGGGTAATTGCCATGGGTGCTTGTGCTAGCAGTGGCGGTATTTTCGATACTTATAGTGTATTACAGGGCATTGATCAGGTGATTCCTGTAGATGTTTATATTCCTGGATGCCCTCCACGTCCCGAGGCTGTTCTTGATGGATTTATGAAGATTCAGGATTTAGTAGGACAGGAGAGTATCAGAAGAAGAAATAGTGATCAATACAAAGCGTTGATGAATAGTTACGGAATAGAATAATAAAAACGAAATGGCATTAACTCAAGAACATATTCAATTAAGACTATCAGAAAAATTTGGAGACCTGGTTTCCAATTTCCAATCGCCTTATGGCATGCTTAGTTTTGAAGCATCCAAAGATCAGAATCTGAAAGTATTACAATTTTTATACGACGAAGCGGATTTGAATTTTCAATTCCTTACAGATTTAACTGCGGTTAATTACCCGGATCAACCTGGTCGCGAATTGGCAGTGGTATATCACTTACACAACTTGAAAGACAATGTGAGAATACGTTTAACAGTGTACACTGATATTCTTTCTCCAGATGTTTTTACAGCTAGTAAATTATTCTCATCAGCCAATTGGATGGAAAGAGAAACCTATGATTTTTTTGGAATTAATTTTGTAGGACACGAAAATTTGATTCGTATTTTAAATGTGGATGAAATGGATTATTTCCCACTAAGAAAAGAATACCCATTGGAAGACCAAACACGAATCGATAAAGACGATCAAATGTTTGGAAGAGGTTAAATAAAGCTGATTAAATAAAATAAATAAGCCCCTAGGGGTTTGGATATGACAGAACATCACCAACACCATATTAAATTACCAGAAGGTTCTATTGAAAAGCAGACCACTACTTTAAACGTAGGTCCTACACACCCTGCTACACATGGTGTTTTTCAGAACATTATGGAACTCGATGGGGAACAGATTATTTCTACGGTACAAACAGTAGGATATATCCACCGTGCTTTCGAAAAACTGGCTGAACGCAGACCCTTGTATCAAATTACAACTTTGACGGATCGTCTGAATTATTGCAGTAGTCCCTTGAATAATATGGGCTGGCATTTAACCTGCGAAAAATTATTGGGGGTTCAAACCCCGAAACGTGTTGATTATCTGCGTATCATCATTATGGAATTGTCAAGGATCTCTGATCACTTGATTTGTAATTCCATCATGGGTGTGGATACAGGAGCCTATACTGGCTTTATGTACATCATGCAATACCGCGAATTAATTTACGAGATATATGAAGAAATATGTGGGTCCCGTCTTACTACTAATATTGGGCGTATTGGCGGCTTTGAAAGGAATTTCACAAATACAGCGTTTACGAAACTCGAGAAATTCTTAAAAGAATATCCGGCAGCTTTACGCGAACTGGAAAACCTATTTACACGTAATAGAATTTTTATGGAACGTACCATCGGTACAGGACCAATTAGTGCTGAGCGTGCTTTGAATTATGGCTTTACTGGACCTAATTTACGCGCTGCTGGTGTTGATTATGATGTGCGTGTTCATAGTCCTTATAGTAGTTACGAAGATTTTGATTTTACAATCCCAGTTGGAAAAAATGGAGATAGTTACGATCGTTTCTTAGTTCGTAACGAAGAAATGTGGCAGAGTTTGAGCATTCTTAATCAGGCCTACAAAAAAGTACAAGAATTCAAAGGTGCAGAAGCAGAAGTGTTTCATGCTGATGTTCCGGAATATTATTTGCCTAAGAAAGAAGATGTATATACTAAGATGGAAGCTTTAATCTGGCACTTTAAAATAGTGATGGGTGAAGTGGATATGCCTAAAGGTGAAGTCTATCATTCTATTGAAGCAGGAAATGGTGAGTTAGGTTTTTATTTAATTAGTGATGGAGGAAGAACTCCATTCAGATTGCATTTCCGTAGACCATCGTTTATTTATTATCAGGCTTATCCTGAATTAGTAGTTGGTGGAATGTTGAGCGATGCGATTGTGGTAATGAGTAGTTTGAATTTGATTGCAGGTGAGTTGGATGCGTAATAGAACTGAATTGATTTATTGAAAATGTTTGATTGATATGGTACAATTTTCAGAAGAAAAACTGGCAAAGGTTAAAGAGATCATCGCTCGCTATCCTGATGGAAAGCAGAAGAGTGCGCTCTTGCCCCTATTACATTTGGCACAAGATAATTTCGGTGGTTGGCTAAGTGCAGAAACCATGGATTATGTGGCTTCTCTTTTACAGATCGAACCAATTGAAGTGTATGAAGTAGCTACTTTCTATAGCATGTACAATACCAAACCAGTTGGTAAATATGTTTTTGAAGTTTGCCAAACAGGTCCTTGTATGTTGAATGGTAGTGATAATATTATTGCTTATATCAGTCAGACTTTAGGAATCAAAGTTGGTGAAACAACTGCAGATGGTTTGTTTACTTTAAAAACTGCGGAGTGCTTAGGCGCATGTGGTTATGCACCCATGATGCAATTGGGTAAGCATTATAGAGAACATTTGACAAAAGATAAAGTGGATGCAATTATTTCAGAATGCAGAACTGCTGCAGCTGCCAATAATTAGGTTGTAAATATTTAAATCAACGAATGGCGAAAGCCATGCAATTGAATACAATGGGAAGAAAATTATTATTAGAAAAAGCTCACGTAGAAGGCATTCGTTATTTCGATGTGTATCGCCGTGAAGGTGGTTATCGTAGCGTGGAGAAGGCACTCAAAACAATGACTCAGGAAGAGATTGTGGAAGAAGTGAAGAAGAGTGGTCTTCGTGGTAGAGGCGGTGCCGGATTCCCAGCAGGTATGAAATGGGGCTTTATTGCAAAACCAGAAGGCGTTCCCCGTCACCTGGTTTGTAATGCGGATGAAAGTGAGCCTGGTACTTTCAAGGATCGCTACTTAATGGAATTTATTCCACACTTATTAATTGAAGGATTAATTGTGGCTTCTTATGCATTAGGAAGCAATGCTACTTATATCTATATCCGTGGTGAATATGCCTGGATCCCTGATATTTTAGAACAAGCCATTGCCGAAGCGAAAGCAAACGGATTTTTAGGAAAAAATATTTTAGGAACTGGATTCGATTGTGAGATTTATGTGCAACGCGGTGCGGGTGCTTATATCTGTGGTGAAGAAACTGCTTTGATCGAATCACTAGAAGGTAAGCGCGGTAATCCTCGTATCAAACCTCCCTTCCCTGCTATTAAAGGGGTATGGGGTAGACCAACAGTTGTAAACAACGTGGAAACGCTTGCTGCAGTAGTTCCTATCATTAATGAAGGTGGCGAAGAGTATGCAAAGATTGGAGTTGGCAAATCAACAGGTACAAAATTAATTTCTGCATGCGGCAATATCAATAAGCCTGGTGTATATGAAATTGATATGACTATTTCAGTTGAAGAATTTATTTATAGCGATGAATACTGCGGAGGAATACCCAATGGAAAAAGATTAAAAGCTTGTATTCCTGGAGGCTCATCAGTACCCATTCTTCCTGCGAATCTTTTATTGAAAACAGCAAAAGGGGAAACCCGTTTGATGAACTATGAAAGTTTAAGTGATGGTGGTTTTGCTACTGGTTCAATGATGGGTTCAGGTGGATTTATTGTATTAGATGAAGATCAGTGCGTAGTTAGAAATACTTATTCTTTAGCCAGATTCTATCGCCATGAAAGTTGCGGACAATGTTCTCCTTGCAGAGAAGGAACGGGCTGGATGGAAAAAGTTTTATTGCGTTTAGAAAATGGCGAAGGGAAAATCAGCGATATAGATTTGCTATGGGATATCCAAAGCAAAATTGAGGGTAACACTATTTGTCCTTTGGGCGACGCTGCATCATGGCCGGTGGCTGCTGCAATTCGTCATTTTAGAGATGAGTTTGAATGGCATGTAACACATGCTGCCGAAGCTCAAACTAGGAACTTTGGATTAGCGCATTATGCGGATCCGATTTATGTGCCTGTGTAAGAAAAAGTAAAAAGTCGAAATTCAAAATTCAAAAAAATGGAGGAGGAATTTGAAGACTTGGAATTGAATGAAGATGGAAAGCCTTATAATATTAGGCATAGGAGTTATTATTTTTCGAGGGATATTATATTTTTTGTTAAGGATTGTGTGATTGAAAGGGTTTATAGTTCTTTATATGATCAACTTGTTAGAAGCTCAACTTCCATTGGAGCAAATTTAGTGGAAGGTAAGTCTGGAGTTTCTTCAAAAGATTGGTTAAAATATTTTGGGATTGCTTTAAAATCAGCAAATGAAACAAAATACTGGTTATGTCTAATTAGAGATACCATGAATGTTTCAAAAGAGAGAACAAATGAATTAATAAAAGAAGCAGATGAAATATCGAAAATCATCGCTTCAATTATTTTAAATAAAAAATGATTAGTCAACAGTTTAGTTTTGACTTTTGAATTTTGACTTTTGAATTTTGAATTATGTCAGATACACCATTATTTAAAGTTACCATCGACAACATCACTATCGAAGTGCCGGCAGGAACTACTATCCTGAATGCTGCACGTAAAATTGGTGGCGATGTAGCTCCTCCTGCTATGTGTTATTATAGCAAATTGGAAGGAAGCGGTGGTAAATGTCGTACCTGTTTAGTGGAAGTGAGCAAGGGTTCTGAAAAAGATCCTAGACCAATGCCAAAGTTGGTGGCTAGTTGCAGAACAACTGTGATGGATGGAATGGAAGTGAAAAATATCACCAGCCCTAAAGTGGTAGATGCTAGAGCTAGTATTGTTGAGTTTTTATTATTGAATCATCCTTTGGATTGCCCTATTTGTGATCAGGCCGGTGAGTGTCATTTACAGGATTTGAGCTACGAACATGGTAAGGATGGTACTCGTTATGAATTTCAACGTAGAACTTTTAAGAAGCACGACATCGGTAAATATATTCAGTTACACATGACACGTTGCATACTATGCTATCGTTGTGTATTTGCTGCAGATCAACTCTCCAATAAACGTGTTCATGGTATTTTAGATCGCGGAGATCATTCAGAGATTGCAACATTTATTGAGAAGAGTTTAGATAACGACTTTATTGGAAATGTAATTGATGTTTGCCCTGTAGGTGCATTAACAGATAAAACATTCCGTTTTAAAAACCGTGTTTGGTTTCTGAAACCTGTAGATGCACACCGCGACTGCCCAACTTGCAGCGGTAAAGTAACTTTATGGAATAGAGGAGATGAAGTATACCGCGTTACTGCACGTAAAGATGAGTGGGGTGAAGTAGAAGAATGGATTTGTAACGATTGTAGATTCGAGAAAAAGAAAACTTCCGACTGGGTGATTGAAGGACCAAGATTGATCGACAGACATTCTGTTATTTCACAGGGTCACTATGCTGGAAAAATTGGTTTAACAAAACCTACAGAAACTTTCTCTGCAGTACATCATGGCAGGCAGCCTAAATTATTGATGGATATTCATTCGGTGAGTGAAGTGAATCAGACCAATATTGATTTAAGTTCAATTAATGGTCCGGCACATTCCAACAATTTTAATTCTAACAAAGACTAATTGATTATAGATCATGACATTACTTTCTTTAGATATGCTGTTAGTACTCGAAAAACTGGTGTTGATCGTCATCATCGTTTTTGCGAGCCTTGGAATTGCACTATATACCACATTTGCAGAACGAAAAGTGGCTGCTATTTTGCAAGATCGACCAGGTCCGGAAAGAGCAGGCCCTTTTGGACTTTTTCAACCTTTGGCAGATGGATTAAAGCTGATTATGAAAGAGGAAATTATTCCTACATCTTCCAGTAAGGCATTGTTCATATTGGGTCCGGGTTTAGCAATGACAGCCGCTCTTATGACATGTGCTGTTATTCCTTGGGGTAGCACAGTGCATTTGTTTGGCAGAGAAATTGATTTGCAAATTGCAGATATCAATATTGGAATTTTATATGTTTTTGGGGTAGTGAGTTTGGGCGTCTATGGTATCATGATTGGAGGTTGGGCTTCTAATAATAAATTTTCTTTGATGGCCGCATTACGTGGGGCATCACAGGCAATTAGTTATGAGTTGGCAATGGGTATTGCATTGATTGCATTATTGATGACCACCAATACTTTGAGCTTGAGAGAAATAGTAAACCAACAAATGGCACCAGGGCATTTATGGAATATTGCATATCAGCCTTTGGGTTTTCTTTTATTCTTTATTTGTGCGATGGCAGAGTGTAATAGAACGCCTTTCGATTTACCAGAGGCAGAGAATGAATTGAATTTCGGATACCATCAGGAATATTCTTCCATGAAATTGGGATTCTATCTTTTCTCTGAATACATTAATATGATTATGAGCAGTGCTGTTATGGCTTCGCTTTATTTTGGTGGTTTTGATATTCCTTTCTTTGATGAAAATGTGTTGCCGCAGAATATTGCAGCACTGGTAGGTGTAGGTGCATTGCTTATTAAAATTGTAATTTTCATTTTCATATTCATGTGGATTCGTTGGACCATTCCTCGCTTCCGCTATGATCAGTTAATGAACTTAGGTTGGAAAAGTTTGATCCCATTGGCACTGGCAAATATGTTAGCGACGGGAGCATGGATTTTATATTTCGGTTAGTATTAAAAATATTTTGCAAGAAAAGAGTTCATATACATGGAGGCATTAACTAATAGAGTAAAAGAAGTAAACCGCAAGCCCATGACGTTCATGGAGCGCTTGTACATACCCAATATTTTAAAGGGTATGGCTATTACTTTCAGCCATATGTTCAAGAAGCAGCCTACTATTCGCTATCCTGAAAAGAAACGCGAGTTTAGTCCGGTGTTTCGTGGCTTACAAGTCTTGAACAGAGATGAGCAGGGAAGAGAGCGTTGCACAGCATGTGGTTTGTGCGCAGTAGCATGTCCGGCTGAAGCCATTACTATGGAAGCTGCAGAACGATTAAATGGTGAAGAAAATTTATATCGCGAAGAGAAATATGCAGCAAAATATGAGATCAATATGCTGCGATGTATATTTTGTGGATTATGTGAAGAGGCTTGCCCTAAAGAAGCTATTTTCTTGAGTGAAACATTTGCTCCGGCAGATTATTCTCGAAAAGGATTTATTTATGGAAAGGAAGAATTATTGATACCAAACCCATTAACAGACCCGGAAGGATTTGCAAAAGCAAAAGGCCCTTCTAGGAGTAATTAATAATTAACAATTACTGGTTGATCAAAAGATTAACTACTAATTATAGCAACAATGAGTACGACTGAAATATTATTCTTTTTTTTAAGCGCATTGGCCCTATTTAGTGCCAGCATGGTATTGATCAGCAAGAACCCTGTACATAGCGTACTATGGCTTGTTGTAACATTCTTTGCTATCTCTGGACATTATATTTTACTGAATGCACAGTTTCTGGCTATCGTTAATATTATTGTTTATGCTGGAGCCATCATGGTACTATTCTTATTTGTGATTATGTTGATGAACTTAAATCAACAAAATGAACCACAAAAGAATTTATGGATGAAACTCGCGGGAGTTATTTCCGGCGGATGTTTTTTAATGGTGATGGTTTCGTTGGTTCGTCAGGCATTAGATATGAAAACAAAAGTTGCGATGACAACTGGTGGTGATATTGGGTTGATTAAAAACTTAGGAAGAGTTTTATTCAGTGATTATGTTGTGCCATTTGAAATCACAAGTGTTTTGTTTTTGAGTGCCATGGTTGGTGCTATCGTAATGGGTAAAAAAGATTAATAAAGATCAATTTAGGTTATGCCAATACAATATTATATCTATCTCTGTTTAGCTTTATTTAGCATCGGTATCATTGGTGCACTAACACGCCGAAATGTGATTATCGTATTCATGTGCATCGAGTTGATGTTTAATGCTGTGAACTTGTTGTTAGTTGCATTTTCAAAGATGCATCTTGCCGCAGCCAGTATTTCAGATAAGGCCTCAACAGTTGGAACTGATGGACAGTTGTTTGTATTCTTCATTATGGTGGTAGCAGCGGCTGAAGTAAGTGTGGGACTGGCCATTATTGTAATGTTGTTTAGAAATACGCATTCGGTTGATATTAACTTTTTGAACAGATTGAAAAATTAAAATACTGTTATCCGCTTCTATGTATAGTTGTGGATTTCAGGCTTTCAGTAGATTATGAGTAAACTTGTTTATTTAATTCCGCTATTTCCCCTGCTGGGTTTTCTGATCAATGGATTGGGAAGAAAATCTTTGTCGAAATCATTGATCGGCATAATTGGCAGTGGCACTATTTTAGCATCCTTTGTAATTAGCGTATTAGTATTCTTTGATGTAAAGGCAAATGGTGCTTCGGTGATTACCCTCTTTAATTTTATTCAATTAAAGAGCTTGGTGATTCCTTTTGCATTTCAAGTGGATCAACTTTCTGCATTGTTCCTGTTGATCATTACAGGTATTGGTTTCCTGATACATCTTTATTCAACTGCTTATATGCATGAGGAAGAGCCTCAGCACTTTGGTCGTTATTTCGCTTATTTGAATCTTTTCATATTCTCCATGTTATTATTAGTGTTGGGGGCGAATTATGTGATCATGTTTATTGGTTGGGAGGGCGTTGGTTTATGTTCTTATTTATTGATCGGATTCTGGTTCAAAAACAACAATTATAACTATGCTGCCAAGAAAGCATTTGTAATGAATCGTATTGGTGACCTTGGCTTTTTATTAGCTGTATTCTGGTTAATCTTTAAACTTGGCACTGCAACATATACAGATGTATTTGCTCAGGTTGGTCAATTATCTTCTTTTGATATTACAGCAATTACTGCATTATTATTTGTAGGAGCCATGGGCAAGAGTGCACAGATTCCTTTATATAACTGGCTACCGGATGCAATGGCGGGTCCAACACCTGTTTCTGCATTAATACACGCTGCAACCATGGTAACTGCTGGTATCTATATGATTGCCCGTAGTAATATTTTATATACCATGGCACCGGGAACACAAACTCTGGTAGCAATGGTAGGATTGGCTACAGCCATTTTTGCTGCAACAATTGCAATCAAACAAAACGATATTAAAAAAGTATTGGCTTATTCTACAGTGAGTCAGCTAGGTTATATGTTTCTTGGATTAGGTGTTGGTGCATATACTGGTGCTGTATTTCATGTGATGACCCATGCATTTTTCAAAGCCTTATTATTCTTAGGAGCGGGTTCTGTAATTCATGCGATGCATCATGAACAAGATATTCGTAAAATGGGCGGACTAAAAAAATATATGCCAATTACGCATATAACTTTCTTGTTGGCATGTCTGGCAATAGCAGGTATTCCTCCATTCTCAGGTTTCTTTTCAAAAGATGAGATCCTGATGGCAGCACTCGCTAAAAACCCTATTTATTATTATTTGGGATTGGGTGGTGCGTTAATGACTGCTTTTTATATGTTCCGATTATATACTTTAACCTTCTTAGGCGGATTCAGAGGCACACAGGAACAAGAACATCATTTGCATGAAAGTCCTTCTGCAATGACCATTCCATTAATCGTGTTAGCTATTTTATCAGTAGTAGGTGGCTGGGTTGGTATCCCAGAATTATTTGCAAAAGATGCACATAGTTTGGAACATTTTCTTGCTCCAATTTTTGCAGGTTCAACCGCTATTGCAGAAAAGCATCATTTAGAAGCTTCTCAGGAGTGGATGTATTTGTTGGGTTCTACAGGATTAATAGTTGTGGTAATT
>Ga0194037_1002003_pt1 | contig 14057 bp, 15 predicted proteins | sample JunL306m_MetaG_FD_148653 | JGI IMG/M metagenome (GOLD analysis project Ga0194037, IMG submission 148653) | Anoxic zone freshwater microbial communities from boreal shield lake in IISD Experimental Lakes Area, Ontario, Canada - Jun2016-L304-6m | ecosystem: Environmental > Aquatic > Freshwater >...
AACAAAAATAATGCTCTTGGTTTTATCCCTTTTATCCCCTTCATCCCTGTTAAATATGATTCTAAAAAGCTTTATTTAACAGGGATGAAGGGGATACAGGGGATAACGTCAAAACCAAACAACCCTTGTTGGACAAAACAAAAATAATGCTCTTGGTTTTATCCCTTTTATCCCCTTCATCCCTGTTAAATTGGTTTTTCAGTACGTTCAAGAACAAAAAGCGGCGTTCGATTCATCAGATCGAAGCGCCGCTCTTTACGTCAACCTTGCATATGCCGTGACAATCACGAGACCGACATCGCACACAAGGCTATTCCTTCGACACAGTTGTCGGTCACTTTTTCCCTCTATAGTTTCATTAAAATGAAATTTGCCAGTACCATATCAAAATCCTTGCCGTTGTACAATCTAAAAACGGCATTTTAACCAAGTGACACGGAGATATCATTTGACGGCGTCGAGAATCCCCGCCGCCAGCAGCGGCAGCATGATCTCGTGGTGGCCGGTGAGGGTGTAGCCGCGGCTCTCGCCGGCGGTGAGACGCCGGATCACGTTCTGCAAGGGGCGATAGTGCTGCTGCATGTCCATGTTCACCGTGGTGAAGTGGTCCACGTGATGCCCCAGGTTTTGAGCGATGGAGAGGGCCTTGAGAAAAACCTCGGGGAGGAGTACCGCACTCCCGATGTTGAAGTAGACACCGCCGTCCCCCAAGGTGGCGACGATTCCGGCCAGCAGCCGGAAGTCACGAAAACTCGCCTCGCCGATGGCGGCGCCGTCGGCGGTTGGGTGCTGATGGATGATGTCGGTCCCGATGGCCACATGAACGGTGACCGGTATCCCCCGTTCGACGCAGGCGGCGATGAGACTCTGTTCCCGGTACGGATTGTTATTGGCGATGATGAACCGCCCCACCGCCTCGCCGAGTCCCAGTCCGTCCGCCACCCCGTCACGGATGGCCCGGTTGAGATCACGCCCGGTTTCCTCGGCCATGCCGAAGTTTCCCGCGTGAAGTACCGCCCCCACGTCCTCACTGGTGGCGCCGATGAGGGAAATCTCGTAATCATGGACGATACCGGCGCCGTTGAGGGCCACCGCGGTGATGACATCCGCCTCGATGAGCGATTTCAGCACCGGCTGCAACCCGCACTTGATGACGTGGGCGCCCATGGCCGTCACCACCGGCTTCCCCTTCTCCCGGGCCGTCACCACGGCATCGATCACCCGCCGCAGATCCCGGCCGCCGAGCTGGTCAGGGAGGCCAGCAACTCGGAGACGGTCATCCCCGGACGGGTCGGGGCGGCGAAATCCGGTCCAAGAGCGACCTTGTTCTTCCGTGAGGCGAGGGGGTACGTTGTCACCCGATTAAGGTCGATCCGTTCAATCATTGTCACATCCTTATAGAAAACCCAAACAGCATTTTCACCACGGAGGCACGGAGACACTACCCCCCTTGTAAAGAGGGTGGGGGGGATTTGTCGAGCCAAGCAAATCCCCCTAAATCCCCCTTTGCAAAGGGGGACTTGATGTGACCCTATCCGCGTTCATCAGCGTTTATCCGCGTCCTCTTTGGTTTCGGCTGGCCCGGCTCCGGTTAATGCGAAACAATCCCGAATCAGGCCGTTAACAAAATGATTTTCTTTTTGTTTTTACTCCGTGTCTCCGTGCCTCCGTGGTGGATTGCTATCAATGATCTTCCAGCGTAGACACATCCCCCAGCTCCGTGCCGAGATAGGTCGCCTTGAGCACCCGCCGCATGATCTTGCCGCTCTTGTTCTTGGGAATCCGCTCAAGTACCCGAATCTCCTGGGGGGTGGCGATGGAGGAGACCTTGTTGGAGATATAGAGCCTGATCTTCAGTTCCAGAGCGGTGGAATACTCAATCCCCTCATGCAGGGCGATGAAGGCCACCACCTTTTCGTAGAGAACTTCGTCCGGCGCGCCGATGACCCCGGATTCGACGATCTCCGGAATCTCCAGAAGAGCGCTCTCCACCTCAAAGGGGCTCAACAGGTGCCCGGCGGTATTGATAACGTCGTCGCTCCGTCCCATGAACCAGTAGTGACCATCCGCATCGCGCCGGGCGGTGTCGCCGGTATAGTACCAACCCTCCTTGAACTTGCTCCGGTAGGCGCTCTCGTTGTTGAGATAGGTGGCGAACATAGAGGGCCAGCCGACCTTGACGCAGAGATTCCCCTGCTGTCCGTCGGGAAGCGGCGCGCCGTCATCGCCAAGAATCGCCGGTTCGATGCCGGGAATCGGTGTCCCCATGGAGCCGGGCCGCACCTCCACCCCCGGCCGGTTGCAGATCATGATCGCTCCGGTCTCGGTCTGGAACCAGGTATCGTAGATTTCGTGGTCAAGTAACCGGCGCGACCAGTGGATTACCTCGGGATTGAGCGGTTCACCGACGCTGTAGATGTGGCGGAGCCGGGAAAGGTCATATTTTTTGTAGAGGTCGTCCGGCTCCCGCATCAGCATCCTAAGCGCCGTGGGGGCCGAGTACCAGACGGTAATCCCTTCCCGCTCCAGAAGGGAAAACCACTCCCCGGCGTCGTAGCCGCCACCGTAGTGAACCTGGGTGATGCCGAGACTCCAGGGACCGATGATCCCGTATGAGGTTCCGGTCACCCACCCCTGGTCGGCGGTACACCAGAACAAATCGTCGTCCTTCAGGTCAAGGACGTTGGTCGTCGTGTAGCTCTGGGAGATAATGGCGCGGTGGTGGTGGAGCACCCCCTTGGGTTTGCCGGTGGAGCCGGAGGTATAATGAAGCACCGACGGCGTCTCCGGTCCGGTGGGTAGTACCTCAAACGAGTCGGACGCCTCGGCCATGAGCCGGTAGTAACTCAGGACGCCGTTCCCCAGATGTTCGTCACTGTCCACCAGGATGATGTAGTCAAGGCCCGGCAGCCGATCCCGGATCCGTTCGATCTTTTTAAGAAAATGCTTCTTGGTTATGACCCCCCGCGCCCGTGAGTCTCCCAGTCGGTCAAGGAGCGCCTCCTCGCCGAAATTGGCGAAGAGCGTCCCGCAGACGACTTGGGCCTTGAGGGTCCCAAGAAAGGCGAAGAACTGTTCCGGCGTCTTGGGGAGAAAGGTAAAGAATATCTCCCCCGGACGGAAGCCGAGTCCGGTCAGGACATTGGCAAACCGATTGGAGCGCAGTTCAAGCTTACTGAACGTATAGTCGGTCCGCTCCATGGTCGGGCCTATCCAGCGCATGGCGACCTTTTCGCCGCGTCCGGCGTCGCACTGGGCCTTCGTGCAGAGGTGTCCGATGTTGAACTGCCTGCCGAGTGATTCATAGGTGTGCATGATGAACCTCCTGTCGGTTGTGATGGTACATCTTCAACAAATCGGTGTGCCGTGTCAACTGATTCGTGCCAGGAGATGACGTGGGTCGTGCTCCCGTGCCAAGGTAATGGCGGCCAGGCAGGCGCGTTCCGCATAGGCGGACCAGTCTGCCAGCACGGTGTCGATTGCGTCGGACAGCGCCTCCGGGGTTCGCTCTCCAATGGTAACACCGGCGCCAAAGCGCTCTACCTGACTCCCCGGCCAAGTCCCGCGTGTGGCGACCACCGGCGCGCCATTCAGCAAGGCATCAAGCACGACGCCGCTCACAGCGTGGGCGAACCGCTCTCGTTCGTAAGGAGCCAGCACCAGGGAACCGCGAAAGCGCGCACTGTACTCAGCCCGCTCCGGCGCCCGATCGTCAGCCATCAGGCCGCCATAACCCGACGCTAGCAGAGCCTCCACCAGCGCCACCTCCCGGCGACCGTGACGAAGGGCATGCTTGGTGGACGCCTGGACCTGAAGTGGAATCGAACGTCCTTCCCTTGCCCATCGTTCGGCCAGCCCCACAACCAAGTCCAATCCCTTGTTGGCGCGGGCGGCGCCGGCGACCAGTACCCGTGCGAACGGTAGCGGGGTTGGCGGATCGACGGGACCAATAGCCGGATACGGCGCCTGCGTCACGCGGCGCCAGCCTGCTTCACGGAGCGCCTGGGCAATAGCCTCGGTGGGGACAACCGCCACTGCGTGCTTTCGGGTCGAAGTAGAGAGACGGTGGAGCACCGTATCCTGGAGTCCACTCGGAATCCAGTGGAAATACAACCGCGCATTATCAGGCGTCCGCCCGGTAAGCGCCGCGGCAAGGGAGACCGCCGCCGCGTGGCGTCCGTCGGCCGTCAAGACAAGAAACGGATTCTCTCCGGCCACGGCCCTCCTGATCATCCGCCACTCCGTCAGCGGGGCGACGCTCCGTAACCCATCACGACAGGGAGAGACACCGGGCATCTCTCCAAGGAGGCCGTCGGCATCGGGATGGGCAAAGACATCTATGGGGAGACCTTCTGCTCGCATCCCCAACGCCCGGACGAACTCGGCATAATGCCCACCGAGGGTCCTCAGGTTGGGTTCAATGATCAGAAGCCGTTTCAATGTTGCTCCCTGTTTTCCGCGAGTATTCCCGCCACCGCCGTGAACACCTCTTCAACCGAGATCTTCTCCATGCACTCCAGATAGATTGAGTTGTCGCAGTTCCTGGCGTTACAGGGAACACAGGCGACTTCCGGATGTCTGATGACGAGATGCCCCTCACCCACGGGTCCGGTCCGGCGCGGTTCAATGGCGCCGAAAAGAGCGATCACCCTGGTTCCCACCGAGGTTGCCAGATGCAGAGGACCGGTGTCGCCGCTCACCAAAACGGCGCACCTCCTGAGCAGGCTTCCCAGTTGTGTCAGTGTGGTGGCGCCGAGGAGGTCGACCGGCACGGTCGCCATGTCCGCAATAATCTCCTCGGCCAGGTCCCGCTCGTCTCCTCCGCCGACAATCACTACTCGTACTCCCAGCTCTACCCGGAGCCGGTCCGCCAGTTCGGAAAAGCGCCGTGGAGGCCAACACTTGATCCGGTTGCTGGCGCCGGGATTGATCGCCACCACTGTTCGGCCCGCCAAGGAATAGCGAGTAAACAGTTCATCAACAAATAGTTCGTCGTTCTCTCCGGTAAACAGTTCCAGATAGTTGTCATGGAGGACGAAGCCGAGCGGCGCCAGCGTTGCGCCGTGATTTTCCACGGCGTGCATGAGTCGTTTTCGGTTCTTGTGGTAGACCAGAAGTCTACAGGGAAAGGCGGCCGTGGTCAGAAACCAGGTTTTCAGGTTGCTCCGCTGGAAATTGAGCGCCAAATCAAATCGGGCTGTCCGGAGCCGCCGCCAGAGGTCAAACAGAGCGAAATATGAGCGGTGTTCCCCCTTCCGGTCAAAAATGATGGTCTCCGCCACATGAGGGTTATGGCTGAATAGTTGCGCGGTGACCGCGGAATTGACGAGCATGGTGATCAGGGCGTCGGGATATTGCCGTTTCAGCTCCCGGATTACCGGGGTGATATGGAGCAGGTCGCCGATAGCGCCGGGCTTGATGATGAGAATCGACCTGTATGTCCGCATGGATTAAGTATGTATGGGCGCTGCTACCACTTGTTGTTGCTCTCATCAACGAATACGCCGTTTGTGCCGTTGTACAAAATAAGGGCATAGTTATTGTTGATAAGTAAATTATGCACGGAATCATCTTCATCATGATTCAATTCAACAAGTATCACTCCAGGTCTGTTTTTACCCCAATCGTTTGTCGATAATACCTTATAATCAAAACCCTCCGTATCTATAGAAAGCAAATCGACATGCCTGTCGCACATGGCGAAAATATCCTGTATGGTAACAACCTTTATGCCGGTTTTGTTGACAACTTTTTTATTCCTGCTGTATTTCGCCATTAAAGCGATGTTTTCATCGAATGTGGAATAACAATCGGGTTCGATTTCATAAAAAATCATCTCCCCGGCGACATCCGCAACACCACAATTTACATTGATATCCCGTTTTCGGTCCTCGCATATCAGCTTATACAGCCTTGGATTCGGCTCAACATTGACACCGCTCCAGTTCATATCATACAACATCTTGGTATTGTTGAGATTGATCGGATGGTTTGCGCCGATGTCAATATATGTTCCTCTCTGTTTATCGGAAAAGAGTTGCCGAATCAGGACATCTTCGTTGAATTGGCTGTACGATTTCAGCAATCTCTTCTGCAAATCCAGGTTTACCTCTAACGGCTTCCCGGCTTTTTGAAACGTCACTCTGACCGACAGTTTTCTCCCGAAAATGGATATACTCACGGCGCTGCTCCTTTAATGATACGGATCACCTGTTCCATATCGCGGCGATGAAGGTGCGGCCCTATCGGCAGGCTCAGCAGCTCAGCGGACAGCCGCTCAGCCACGGGGAAATCTCCCGCGCCGTAGCCGAGGCCGTGATAGGCGCCTTGCAGATGAGACGGGATAGGGTAATGAATGAGCCAGCCGATACCGTTCCTGTCGAGATGTGCTGTCAGTGCGGCGCGGTCGGCGGAGCGGAGTACAAAGATGTGCCAGACCGGATCAGCCCAGTCGGGAACCATAGGCGGCGTCAGATCGGTTCCCGCGAGGGTTGTTTGATAGGTAGCGGCCACGGCCCGACGTCGGTCGTTCCACTCGTCGAGCCGGGCAAGTTTCACCCGGAGCAGAGCGGCCTGGAGTTCGTCCAGACGCGAGTTGAAACCGGCCAGATCATTGACGTACTTCCGTGAAGAGCCGTAGTTTCGGAGCATCCTGACCCGATCCGCCAGGGCGTCGTCATCGGTGGTGACTGCCCCGCCGTCGCCGATGGCGCCGAGATTCTTGCCGGGATAAAAACTGAACCCGGCGGCGTCCCCCAGAGCGCCGCATCTACGTCCCCGGTAGCGGGCGCCGTGGGCCTGGGCCGCGTCCTCGATGACCTTCAGGCCATGTCGGGCGGCAACGCCGATGATGGCGTCCATATCGGCGGGTTGACCATAGAGGTGAACCGGCATGATCGCCCTGGTGCGGGAGGTAAGAGCCGCCTCGATCCTAGTCGGATCAAGATTATAGGTCGCCTCGTCGGGCTCCACCGGGACCGGTGTCGCCCCGGCATGGGTGACCGCCAGCCAGGTGGCGATGTAGGTATTGGAGGGCACGATGACTTCGTCCCCCGGTCCGATGCCGTAGCCCCGGAGGATCAGATGAAGAGCGTCCAGTCCGTTGCCGACGCCGATACAGTGACGCGCTCCGCAGTAGGCGGCAAACTCCTCTTCAAAGGCGGCAACCTCCTTGCCGAGGATATACCAGCCCGATGCCATGACCCGACGATACGCCGCGTCGAGTTCCTCTCTCAGTTCCGCGTAAGGGGCGGCCAGATCAAGAAAGGGTACGCTCATATGGTGCTCCTGTTCCGGACCGCCTTCCGGAATTCGTCATACTCCCGAAAATAGTCGGCCTCGTCGAAGCGGGCCGAGGCCAGCACCAGACAGATTCCGCCGGAAGAAAAATTGAGCAACTCCCGCCAGATCATATTGGTGAGATACAGTCCGTAATAGGGGCGGTTGAGGTGAACCGTGCGCCGGTTGACGCCGTCATCCAGAAGGATGTCGAAACTGCCGCTGGCCGCCACGATGAGCTGACGGAGTTCCCGGTGGGCATGACCCCCTCTGGCCTCGCCGCCGGGAATATCGTAGAGATAGTAGACCCTCTCTATCTCAAAGGGGAGGGTAAGCCCGCCGTATACCGGCGTCAAACTGCCGCTGGGGCTGGCGATCCGGGGGAGTTCGATCAGGGAACAGTCATAGACGTTGGCCATCATGCTCCCCGCTCCCCGCGGAACTCCTCATAGCCGCGCAGGTAATCGGCCTCGTCGTACACCTCTGAAGTCAGAACGAGGCAGAGCGAGTTTGTCGAAAAGTTGACCAGGGACCGCCAGTGGAGCGGCGGCAGGTAGAGACCATAGTAGGAGCGGTTGAGGTGATGACTGATGACGCTCTTCCCGGTGTCAACCTCTACATCGAAACTCCCCGATACGGCGATGATGATTTCCCGATTCCGGCGGTAGGCATGCCCCCCCCGCGTCTCGCCGCCCGGCACGTCATAAATCCAGAAGGCCCGACGGATGGCAAAGGGGATATGGCGCCCCCCTTCAACAAAGGTCAGATTCCCCCGTGGGTCCATGATCTTGGGGAGTTCGATGATACGGTGGTAATCCGGTTCCCCGGCGGGTATGGTCATGAGATATCCACCTCGTAAAAATCGTGAACCACGGCGCGCGCGCCGAACATCTCTTTCTGGCGGCAGAGTCCTTCGTTGAGGTAGCGGCCGTCACGTTCGGAAGAGACGCCGAAACTCAGGTATCCGAGGCCGGCGTACCGCTCATTGACCAGATGATCGATGACGATATCCAGGGCGCCAATCCCCATCCCCTCATCGGAATTGTACATATATTGGAGATGCGCCGCCGCGGCAAAGCGATAGACGATGGCGCCTGCCAGCATCCGGTCTCCGGCAAAGGAGGCATGGAGACGGATGTTGTCCGGAAACCGGCCGGCCAATAGCGCCATCTCGCCGGCGGTGTGGACCGGTCGCAGGTTGTGGCGATCTCGCATGACGGCGTGGCCGATCTCAAAAAAAGTTACAAAATCTTGTGATTCCCTTACTTCCAGGCCGGCACGACGGGCCTTTTTAACCCCTTCGCGCTTCCCCTTGGCAAATTTCATCCGTTCAGGCAGCCGGATGGCCGAAGAAGCATCCCGGCGATAAAGCCGGGCGTGACGAGTGAAAAGAGCATACAGATCTTCCTCGGCCGGCATGAGATGGAAAATGTGCGGAATCGCCTTGTACAGAAGCTTGGAAACACCATCCTGTCTCAGTGCGGTAATCATGGCCTCGAAGACGCCGAGCATGACAGAGGTCGTCATCTCCGCGTTGGCGATGACGCCGCCGTAGGTCAAACCACCGTGGCTTACCACCTCGCCGTCATGCCGCGACGCCGGGAGGAGAGCGATGAGTCGGTCCCGCTCATCAAAAAACAAGAGCGAGTGATCAAGGAACCGGTCGCTATGGTACTCCATGTAGTCACGATGGAAGAGGAAGTTGCCGTTCTTCGAGCGGACGACGAAACTGTTCCAGTCATCGTAATGATCGGCATGATATTTCCGGCACGAAACGAAGTACATCGCTCATTCAATGACCGCGAAGGAGCGGTCAGGGAGGAAGCGGGAACGAAGCAGCCTGAAGTTGATATCCTTGAAAGCTTCCCGGAACGCGATGGTTTCGCCGGGGAACTCGAAACTGTTGAGTTCATCCATGGCAACGACCGACCCCTTGACAAGGTAGGGCTTGATCGCTTCGAGGCAGCGGAGCGTCGGCTCGTAGAGTTGCATGTCGAAGTAGGCCAGAGAAACGATGGTCTCGGGGTGGGCGGAGAGGTACTCGCTGACGGTGACGGTTGCGTCGCCCTTGACCAGTTCATATTTTTTCACATGGGACATCACATTTTCCTGCTGATGATAATCGAGGAGGGCGGAAAGATGTTCCTCATAATTTTCCGAAACGGCATACTGGTTGAGCGCCACCAGATCACAGGAACCGTCCTGCCCAGAAACGGAAGGATACCCTTCATACGTGTCAAATCCTATGATTTTTCTCGTATAATTGTACGGCTCGTACGCCGCCCGGAACGACTCGAACAGAGCCATGTTCTGGCCCCACCAGACCCCGAACTCCATGACAACCCCCGGAATGGCGACTACCTGCTGGTAGAGCTCGTTGACGTAGAGGAATTTCGCCACCACCGAACTCCGCATGTACAGGCCGAGATTGACCAGCAGGTGTTCCGGCGGGATAGGTGTGGTCTGAAACAACTCAAGCAATCGCTCCCGTGCGCTCTTCTGTTTCTCGGACGCCCGTGATTGAAGTTTATAGTCAAGCTCTCCCATGATGATTCTCCTGTTCCGCCGTAACGGCCGTCACCACTCGATCAGTTCCGCGTAACCGAAGCCGGTTTTTCCGTAATCGTTGCCGTTATAAAACATGTAGGTACTGTCTTTCCAGGTGATGATCGCCGGATAACAGAGCTGGGTGGAATCCCACCCCTCCCCCGACGGCGCTATGCCGACAGCCTCGTCCTTCCGCGTCCAATGCACGCCATCCTCCGATTCGGCGTAACCGGGCAGATACTCCCTGGCAAGGGTCCCTTTCGTGTAGAACATCCTGTAGAGACCGTCTTTTCTGATGACCCTCGGTCTGCCGATACGGTACTCATGCTCAGTATTTTCAATGCAGACGATTCCCTGATCGGAAAAATTAACGCCGTCCCGTGACTCATAATAGCGGACATCATACTTGGGGTACGGAATCCCCTGGATGAACACCCACTCACTGCCGACGCCGCACCAGACTTTCCAGACGCCATCCTCGACCATGGCGGAATGGATCGCCCGGAAATAAAGCTCCGTGTCGCTTCTGTCCAGGATGGGTGCATTGCTTCGGCGCCGGAAGGTAGCGCCTCCGTCACTGCTGACGGCCAACCCGGTAAAAGCGAGAAATTTCACCTTTTCGACAAGCTGAAATCCCACGTAATAAAGGTACATACTGTTGTCATGGCGGATAATGTCCCCGAGAATAACCCCGTTGTCATCAAATGTCCCCGGCATCCCGACATCAAGCGCCGGCTCGGCCGAAATCGCGATAATGCCGGAAGGATCATCGCCCCGGACATCCACATACCCGATCCGGCTGACCCCCTTGTCATCGCGCAAACCGACGTATACCCTTATCGTGGTCTCATTCAGCACTACCGGGGTGGGGGTGAGCGCGGAGTGCCGCGCCCAGGGGATAGTTCCGTCAGGGGAGTATATGAGCCCCTTTTTCTCCCACTTCATAGCCTACTCCCTGATCCTGAAGAGACGAAGGCTGCCAACCTTGGACGGCTCGGTTCCGGCTGCCTGGTAGACCTTTCCCTCTTCCGTATTCTTCTGAATCAGCGCTCCGGCGCCGATGAAGCAATCCTTCGCCACGGTGATGTTGTTGATGACCGTGCTGTTGACCCCGAGAAAGGAGTTCTCGCCGATGTCGCAGAAACCGGAAATCACCGCGTGTGAAGCGATAAAACAGTTGTCACGAATGATCGTATTGTGGCCGATGTGGTTGCCGCTCCAGAGGACCACGTTGTCGCCTATCTTGACAAATGGTTGTAACGTGTTGTTTTCAAAAATGAAACAGTTTTCTCCGATCTCGACATTGCGCCAGACAAAGGCCCGGGAACTGACGAAGCTGGCACAGGTGTAACCCAGCGCTTTTACCTTCCTGAAGAGCCGGGCGCGGAGTCGGTTGAGGTTGGTGGAACTGACCGCGACAAACAGCTCGAATTCCACGGGAGGAAAGTGTCGATCAAGTTCTTCAAGAGGCGTCACCGGCAGTCCGTAGTGGACAGTATCTTTCAGAAAAGCCTGCTCGACGCTGAACCCGACGACGGTGCGGGGAGAGTCGTGGGTAAAATACTCATAGGCAATGGAGGCCGTTTCTCCGGACCCGATAATAACGACAGATTTCATGAAACCTCCAAATACATAAAGATGATTTCACCTCTGACCTCCAATCATTCCCGGAGCAAGTCTGTCATACAGTTTTATTGTTGCTCGACGCAGGAAACGTCCAAACTTTCTCTGTACGGCGCCATAGAACCTGTTCTTACCGGTAAGTCGAGCAAGATAACCGCGATAACGTAACGTCTCCGCCCAAAAAAAGATCTTGAGCAGGCCGGAAAACTCCCGCGTATGTTTTTGAACGGTCAACAAAAATGACTGAGTAATCCGGACATCACGCGCCAAATTCCGTAAAAGCGCCTTGTCGTTAACCCGATAGGCGCAGGCGACATAATCAAGAAAACCTATCAATTTTTTTGATGCCAGTCGCAGACAGAAGTCCCAGTCTTCAACAACAAGACGCTCATCATATGGATACATTTTGTAGAGTTCTCTTCTACCAAGGTACACCGCACCGGAAATACACCAGTGAAAGACAAGCTCATAAGCAATAGTACGCTCATCGACGAGATATTTTTTTCTCCCTTGATACAACTCCTCGACTCCGCTCCGGTAGATTGTTAATCCGTCTGCGTCAACAACTTGATAATCCGCGATAACCAGCAATTTTTCAGGATGTGCTTGAAGGTAATTGAGACGAGCCTTGATGCTTCCCGGGAGGAGATAATCATCGCTCGCTATATATGCAATATACTCCCCCTGTGAATGTTCAAACAGTTCATTCAGCGTCGCGGAGACTCCTCTGTTTTCACGAGAGTGGAATTCAAAGCGGCAACCAATTTTTTCGTACCTGCGTTTATACCATTCCCTGGCTACTTGCGCGGACTGGTCGCTTGAACCATCGTCTATGACAATCAATTCTATATTCGAGTATCCGTCTTCCAACACGCTTTCAAGACATCGCTCAATGAATCTTTCATGATTATAGAGAGGAATCAGAACACTGACCAAAGGCTCATTCGTAGAGAGCATTGCACCTCCGGATTACTACAGTAGATTCTTGAATGGAAATCTCACTTTTGACCTCATTTCCCAGGAGCGCCCAAGTAGTTAATGTTTTATCCCCCTCAGCAGAAACTGTTTTACCAACAACCCCTTGATGACCTCCGGAATGAAGGTATTGACTTTCCGCGAGAGCTTGCTTCCGCCGAGACCCGTGCCCAGAACGGCGTTAACAGCAAACCCTGCCTGTTCAAGAAGGGCAATAGCGCTCTCTCGCACGAAAAAGCGGAGATGGCCTCTGTCCAGGTGTCCGGCATCCGCGTAATCCCATCTACTGGAAAAAAGCAGTGGAAAAACAACACTTTTATGCCTGACATTGGGAATGCTGGCGATGAGTGCGCCGTTTGTTCGCACGTACGCGGAAAGTCTGCGCAAGGTACTCCACGGATCTCTCAGGTGTTCCAGGACATCAAGACAGAGGAGCAGGTCTACGGAATTCTCCGGTATGTCCGGTGTAAACATCTCGATATCGCCGACATAAACAACATCGGCATGCTCTTGCGCCGCCGTTGCCGCACAGGAATCATATTCAACCCCGATGGCGGTGCTACAGATCCCCGTTTTCTTGAGCCAGTGAAGCGTTTGTCCGGCGCCGCACCCGACCTCCAGTACAACACTCGATTTTTCGGGCAAGAGGGGCGATATTTCAGACCTGACATGCCTAAAATAACATTCTTCCATGATTACGCTCGCATCCGAGTATCCGGAGATTTTCCATGGGCCAACAGCCGCCAAAAGGAGAGAAATACTGTCGGAAAGGAAACACGACAGAGTATATCGAGGTCGCTAATTCGCGAGAGGGCCTTGCGCCGTCTCCGCGCCGTCATTATCTCCGGCAACTTCCGGAGAGCCATAAAAGTCCCGACCAGCTTGTACTTCCTGAACGTCACAACATCCCACAGCAGCGAGGGGACAATGCAAAGAACATAGACCGCAATCATCCTGGCGTCCTCAATGTTTGACCAAAGAAATATATTCTTGTTGCGGGCTGTTATGTATTTGATGGGACGTCGTCTATTGTATTTGCCGATGGTACTGTTCGTTGCATGCCAGACCGTTGCCGCTGGTTCCAGCAGACATTTCCACCCCGCTTTCCACGCCCGATAGGACAAATCAACATCCTCCACGTAGAACGGTCTGTAAAGGGGATCAAAACCACCCAATTCGACAAGCCTGCTCCTTACATAGAAGCTTGAGCCCCCTGAAGAAAAAAACAATGGTATTTCATCACCCTCCGGGGGCTGTTGGAGACAGATGTCGGTAAACCAGCAGAGACCCGGCTTCAGGCGGTAAATTGATTGGTTTTTTCCGCTGCTCGGATCCAGGATAGTAGGAGTGACGGCAAAGACGTCCGGGTCGGAAAACCTTGGAAGCACCTTCCAAAAAATGTCCTGTTCCACCAGAACATCATTGTTCAGAGCAAATACGATAGCATGTCTGGCTGAAAAAATCCCCTTGTTGATCGTCTCCGCAAAGCCGAGATTCACTTCGTTACGCATCCGGCGGACCCGGGGAAATGCCATTTCGAGAAAATCACCTGTGCCGTCGGCGCCGGCATCGTCAACAACGATTACCTCCCATGAACCGACGGAGCATGCAAGTGCGTCAAGGAGAGGAGGAAG
>Ga0194037_1002004_pt1 | contig 14055 bp, 9 predicted proteins | sample JunL306m_MetaG_FD_148653 | JGI IMG/M metagenome (GOLD analysis project Ga0194037, IMG submission 148653) | Anoxic zone freshwater microbial communities from boreal shield lake in IISD Experimental Lakes Area, Ontario, Canada - Jun2016-L304-6m | ecosystem: Environmental > Aquatic > Freshwater >...
CCCGATCACGGGGAAGCTCCAGAGGGAGCGGCAAGGGGTCATGGAGTTCGTTCAACCGGCGTTCGATGCGGCAGGCGTGGGCAAGGGTACTCCCCTCGGGATCACGCAACGCCTCCCAGGGCCAGGCCAGAATCCGGGGGTCGTCGCCGGCGATGCAGACCGTGAGGCCGGCAAGCCCGGCGTCACTACGCCGCGCCTCCTGATACCAGTCCCGCGCCCGTCCGGAAAAGAGCCGGGTAAAAGTCTCTTCTCCCCACGACTGCAACGCCTGTTGAACCCGTTCGGCGATATCGGTATTGGGTTCAAAGGGGTAGGTGAGAAAATCTTCCAGATACCAGCGGAGGTCCTGGAGCAGGTTGCTGTTGGGCCGGCCCTCCACCTGAATCCGGTCCGGAGGAAGGATTGTGGCGGGGTCGGCCGTCTTGGCGTTTCCGGGGTTTTCCACCCGGAACCGGTTCGGACCGTCCGAGGCGAGATGTCGAATTATCAGCTTCATCGTAGTGGCCTCTGCTCCTTTATGCGCTTCCTTCTTCAAAAAATAGGAGGCGAGGTGTTTGTAGAGACAAGGCATGCCTTGTCTCTACCAAATTGCGCAGAGGAATTTATATCATTTTAATGCTGATTTGAAAAGTCCTCATTGCCGGTGCCCCCCGCAAAAGATGAGGGGAAGGGTTTGTAGAGACAAGGCATGCCTTGTCTCTACCTCTACCCACAAACTCCGGATTGCTCTTCCACTCCGCCACCAAAATCTTGGTATCGTGGCAATCGAATCGGACGAGCTGCGCAGGATCGCGCCGGAGAGACGGAAAAAGGCCGGGAGCGGTGACGTTCCCGGCCTTGCCTCTTGCCGATGGTTATCTGATTATTGATCCTTAAAACGGAAACTGCCGCTTGCCCATCTGAATTGTAATCCATTTTACTTCCGTCATCTCTTCCATGGAGTAGTGCCCGCCTTCACGCCCGACGCCGCTGTCCTTGATCCCGCCAAAGGGGACGTGAGGCTCATCCAGGATGGTACAGTCGTTGATATGCACCATCCCCGCCTCCAGCCGTAACGCCAAATCAAATGCTTTTTGCAGGTCGTTGGTAATCACCGCCGAGGAGAGGCCGAAGGAGGAGTCATTGGCCAGGGCCAGGGCCTCTTCACTGTCGGCGGCCTTGATGACACAGACCACCGGACCAAAACTCTCCTCGTCAAAAATCCGCATCTCCCTGGTCACGTCCGCCACAATGGTCGGCTGATAGAAGCCGGCGTTGGGCTTTCCTCCGGAGATGACCCGTCCACCCTTGGCCAGGGCGTCCTGAACCTGGGCGTCAATAAAGGCGCACTGCTTGCTATCCACCAGAGGACCGATGACCGTGTCCGGTTGCCGCGGATCGCCGACCTTCAGCCCCTTGATCTTGACCGCAAGCTTTTCACAGAACTGCTCATAGATGTCGGCCTCGACGATCAGCCGGGAGTTGGCCATGCAGACCTGGCCTTGATGGAAGAAGAGACCAAAGGCCGCTGCGTCAACGGCATACGTCAGATCCGCGTCCTTGAGTACGATGAGCGGGCTCTTCCCCCCCATTTCCAGGGTAATTTTCTTCTGGTGCTTGCCGGCCACCTCGGCAAGCTGCTTGCCGATTTCCGTGGAGCCGGTGAACGTTACCATCCGAATCCTCGGGTCTTCCACCAGGGTGTCGCCAAGAGTGCTCCCCTTGACGGGGATGACGTTCAGCACACCCTTGGGGATACCGGCGGCCTCGAACAGTTCGCCGATCTTCAGGCCGATCACCGGGGTGGGGGAGGCCGGCTTGAGGACAAAGGTATTGCCGGCCGCCAGTGCCAGACAGACCTTCTTCATTGCCAGCAGCAACGGGAAGTTGAACGGGGAGATGCCGGCGATGACCCCCAGGGGACGCCGGACGCTCATGGAAATCACGCCGGGAAGGTCGGACGGCATGGTCTCGCCAAAGATGCGGCGGCACTCTCCGGCGGCGCTCCGGAGCATGGTGACGACAAACCCTACCTCGAACATCGCCTTACCGAATGTCGCTCCCCCTTCGTCAATCAGCACGTCGGCGAATTCGGTGATTCGTTCCTCCAGAATATTAGACGCCTTGATCAGGAGGGCTTCCCGTTGCGCGGGCGCCGTCGCGCCCCAGGCGTCCTTGGTCCGGTAGGCCGCGGCAATGGCCCTTTCGATATCCTCGCGGCTGGCCTGGTGAACCTTGGCGTAGATTTCTCCCGTGGCCGGGTTCATGTCATCGGCCACGGTTCCGGTGGAAGAGGCGACCCACTCACCGTCAATAAAAAGCTTGCATTCTTTCATATTGATGTAGCTCCTTGTATTGTTTAGAACTCAAACGTCTTGCGCGGCTCGGTGGTCATGCTGTCGATCGATGCGTTTCCATGCTCCAGATAGAATACCTTGAAGAGCGGGTTGTCCGGCGATTGATAGTAATCTTTCAGCATGGGATAATTCTCAAAACATCTCTCCTTAAGCTTGATATCCTCGTCAAAGGTGATCCGGCCGCTCATCCGCAGCCACCTCATATCCTCGGTGGTCCGCGAATATTCAATGAACGGACATTCCGTGAGCTGGGTGTACACCCCCTTATTAGCGGCGGTGCAAAAGTAGTATTTGCCGTTTTCGGTGAACATGAAGGCAAACGGCCTGACCCTGGGCTTGCCGTTATCCACGGTAGCCAGGTAGCCGAAACCGGGGGGCGTCAATATGTCGATAACTTCTTGCATAAATAAAAGTCTCCTCTGCGCAGTGGTTTAATGGAACGACAAGCCGCCGTCGTGAACAATCATCTGTCCGGTAATGAACGCGCTGTCATCGGACGCCAGGAAGAGGGCCAGACCAACGAGGTCTTCCGGAACCGCCGCCCGTTTGAGGCAGCGGGCCTGGAGCTGAAGCTCTTCCAGGGGTGGGATATCAAGTTTCTTGTTCCGGTCAAAGTTGTCCCCACCCTCCGAGTGGGTAAACCCGGGGGCAATGGTATTCACATTGATCTTGAAATCCCCCAACTCCCTGGCCATGGAACGGGTCAGGGCCATGATGGCCCCCTTGGACGCCACGTAATGGGGCATGCCGGTAACCCCTTCAATGATCGAGGAGGAGCCGATGTTGATGATCTTTCCGCCCTTTCCCTTCATATGGGGAAAGACCGCTTTCATGCAGTTGAACTGCCCCAGGACGTTGACTTCCAGCACTTTCATGAATTCCTCGGAACTACACTCCATGAACGGCTTGAGGACGATACTGGCAAAAATGGCGGCATTGTTGAGCAGAATGTCCACCGAGCCGAAGCGGTCAACGGCGGCTTGCGCCATGGCGTCGCACTGTTCCTGCTTGCTGACGTCGGTCTTGATGTAGATGGCGTCGCCGCCGGCGCTTTTGACCGCCGCGACCGCTTGCGCTCCATCCAGGACGTCAGCGATTACGATTCTGGCCCCTTCCCGCGCCAATCCCAGCGCGTATGCCGCGCCGATCCCCTGTGCTCCTCCCGTAACGATTGCTACCTTCCCGTCGACTCTTCCCATTTGATCTTCTCCTCTTTCAGTGTTGATCACTCATCCTCTTGTCCGCCTCGATAAACAGCCAACTCCTCTTCATTATTGAAGTATCGCAAGGCCGCGTCAGCCAGTGCCTCCATTTCGTTCTCGCCGGGATTCAGATGAATCGGCGCTATAAACTCAACTTTCGCCTTCAGGCTCTTCAGTATCCGCCGGGAATAGACCAGACTCCCGGTCAGGGCAATGGCGTCCACCTTTCCTTCCAGCACGGTCGCGCAGGCGCCGATCTCCTTGGCCACCTGATAGACCATCGCCTCCAGCACTTCGGCCGCTTCCCGGTCACCGCCAGAGATCCGCTGCTCGATCTCGATGACGTTGGTGGTGCCGAGATAAGCGTACAACCCTCCATGACCGGTCAACAGCTTCAGTACCTCGGCCTTGCTGTACTCGCCGCTGAAGCAAAGTTTCACCAAGTCTCCCGCTGGGAGGGAACCGGCCCGTTCCGGCGAAAAGGGACCGTCCCCATCCAGAGCGTTGTTGACGTCGATGATCTTCCCCATGCGATGGGCGCCCACGGATATCCCTCCTCCCAGGTGGGCGACGATCAGGTTGACCTCGTGGTACTTTTTCCCCAGGAGCGCCGCGATCTTGCGGCCGGTGGCCTTCTGGTTCAGCGCATGAAAACTGCTCTGCCTGGCGATCTGGGGAATCCCGGAGTAGCGGGCCGAAACGCAGAGTTCATCAGTCATGGGGGGATCGGCGGTCAGTACCGGAATGTTGAACTGATTCCCCAGATCAAAGGCCACCAGCCCACCCACATTGATGGGGTGTCCGCCGTAGACGCCGCTTTTCATGTCTTCTATCATTTTTGCGCATACCCGGTATATGCCGCCGGGAAGCGGCCTGACGTTCCCCCCGCGACAGGTGATGGCGTCCATCTCCCCCAGGTCGAGATTGTGCTCCTTCAGTACCTGGAAAATGGCGTCCCTTCTGAAATCGTATTGATCCCAGATGGTGGGAAACTTGCGCAATTCGGTGTCGTCATGCTTGACCGAGACGTTTACCCTGATCTCCCCGTCGTAATAGACGCCGATTTTGGTCGAGGTGGAGCCGGGGTTGATGATCAGAATCTTTTTGTCGCTACCCATGATGACCTCCATTCTCCGCCAGATCCAGATGGACGTTTCTGAGGAGGAAGTGAGAAAGGGCCGGGATCAGGATGAGGGCGCCGAACATGTTCCAGATGAACATGAAGGTCAGCAGAATCCCCATGTCGGCCTGGAATTTGATTGGCGACAGGACCCAGGTGACAACCCCGCCGGCCAGGGTCATCCCCACCAGACCAACAACCTTGCCGGTAAACTGAATCGCCTGCTGATACGCTTCCCCCAACGGCATCCCCTCCCGCTGGTACTTGAGCTGCATGCTCAACAGGTAGAGGGCGTAGTCGATGCCGATCCCCACCCCCAGGGCGATCACCGGCAGGGTCGCGACCTTGACGCCAATCCCCAAGATCACCATCAACGCCTCGCAAAGGATGGAAGTAAGAATCAGCGGCAGCACCGCCACGAGTACCGCCCGCCAGCTCCGGAAGGTGATGAAGCAGAGGATGATCACCGCGCCATAGACGTAGAGCAGCATGGTCCGGTTGGCCGCCTTGACCACGATGTTGGTGGCGGCCTCGATCCCGGAACTCCCCGCCGCCAGGAGAAACTGCCGCTCCGGAGTGCTGTGCTGTGTGACAAACTCTTCGGCCACCGTCAGCACCTGGGTCAGGGTCTCGGCCTTGTGATCGGAGAGGTAAGCGATGATCGGCGTGACCGAGATGGTGCTGTTGATCAGCTCCGGATTGTCGAAACAGGACTGCTGGCCGCCGTAGTTGAGCACCTCCTGACTCCGGTTGAGGGTGTACCATTTGGGATTGCCGTCATAGGTGCCGGCCGTGATATTCCGGATCGCGTCGGCCATGGTGACCGTGGTCTGGACGCCGGGTACCTGCCGCAGGGCCAGGGCCAGACGGTCGGCCTCGATGAGCGGCTCGTATTTGATCGCCCCCTCGACCGGGGTTTTCAGAATCACGGCAAACTGGTCGCTGGAGAGGGAATAGTTCGTGGTAATGTAGCTATTGTCCTTGTTGTAGCGGGAGTTGGGCCGCAGCTCCGGCGCTCCGGGGTCCAGGTCGCCGATCTTAAGGTTGAGACTGATAATGAAGCCGACCACCGCCAGCACGACCGAGACCGCCACGGCCCGGGTCGCCCATTGACGCTCGGTGAAATGATCCAGAAGGCTCCAGAGGGCGCCCGCCCCCTTGCCGCTGCTCTCTTCCCGCTCTTCCCGCAGGCTCCGCTTGGCCGCGGCCAGACTGACCCCGGAGTAGGAGAGGAAGACCGGCAACAACAGCAGGTTGGTGATAATCAGCCCGGCAACGCCGATGCTGGCGGTCATGGCCAAATCCTTGATCACCGGGATATCGATCAGCATCAGTACCCCGAAGCCGACCGCGTCGGCCATCAGGGCGGTCAGGCCGGCCAGGAAGAGGCGGCGAAACGTGTAGCGGGCCGCCACCAGTTTGTGGGTTCCCCGCCCCACGTCCTGCATGATCCCGTTCATCTTCTGTACGCCATGGGAGACGCCGATGGCAAAGACCAGAAACGGCACCAGGATGGAGTAGGGGTCAAGCTCGAAGCCGAGAGTCGCCACCAGCCCCAGTTGCCAGATGACCGCCACCACCGAGCAGAGGATGACCAGCAGCGTGCTCCGGAGGCAGTGGGTGTAGGCGTAGATGACGATGGCGGCGATCAGCGCGGCAATCGCGAAGTAGGTCATCACCTGCATCAGCCCGGCGATCAGATCCCCCACCAGCTTGGCAAAGCCGACGATATGAATCTTGATCTTCCCCCCCGCGGCCCCGGTCCCGCCGCCGGCGGCCTCGTATTTTTTCCGGATGCTGTTCTCAATCTGCTTGGAGAAGACGTTGTAGTCGAGCCGTTTGCCGGTGGCGGGATCACTGTCCAGTAACGGCACAAAGACCATGGCCGACTTGTAGTCGGTCCCCAACAGACTGCCGACAATGCCGGAACGGGTTATGTTCTGGCGGAGTTTTGTCACCTTCTCTTCCGAGCCGTCAAAGTTGTCCGGCATGACCGGCCCACCCTGAAACCCCTCTTCGGTAACCTCGGTCCAGCGAACCGCCGGCGTCCAGATCGATTTCACCCAGGCGCGGTCCACGCCGGGGGTGAGCATCAGATCGTCACTGATCTGGCGCAGAATATCCAGGTACTGAGGATCAAAGATGTCCCCCCTGGTGTTTTCCACGACGACCCGGATCGAATTCCCCAGTCCCGGCAGATCCTTCTTGTTGGCCAGATAGTTCTTGATGTAGGGGTGCCCCTGGGGGAGCATTTTCTCAAAACTGGCGTTGAACACCAGCTTCGTGGCCTGATAGGCCAGCAGCAGGGTGACGACAACACAGGCGATCATGACCACCTGGCGATTATTGAAGATCAGCCGCTCCAGCATGTTGCCCGATGTGTGGTCGAAATCCTTCGGATCCTCGACCACCGGCATTGCATCCGTTTTTCCCATTCCCACAGCCATGCGTGTTCTCCCTCTGACACAATTGGGCAAGCCTCGCCCCTACAATTTATTAATCCTTGCCCCGCGCTGGCCGACGACGGCCAGGGTGTTCCGATCAAGGGCGACAACCGCGGCGGCCGGGATCGGCTGATCCTGCTTGACTTCACGGAAACTGCCGCCGTCATCGCTGCTGATCAGAATCTGCCCACCCTGGCTCACCAGGATAATCTTCCCCTCGGTGGTGACGGTCGCCCCCAGCAGCCCGACCGGAACGCCGGTCTCGACCTTTTGCCAGGTAGTTCCGGTGTCGCGACTGAGGAATACGGCGCCGCGCATCCCGAAGGCGACCACCCCCTTCGGAGTGCCGGTGACGCCGAAAAAGGTGCCGGTGTACGGGGTCTTAATCTCCTTGAAACGCCCCTGTGAGCGGTCCAGCTTGAAGAGGGTCCCCTGTTCCGAGGTTATGAAGAGGTCGGAACCGACCGGGCGCATGGCGTAGAGATGGAAATGCTTCGGATTGTCGATCCGGTCGTACCAGGGTACCCAGAGCTTGCCGCCGTCCGTGGTACGGAAAATAAGGTTGAAGGCGCCGACGATGTAGCCGGTGGTCTCGCTCTCGAACCAGACGTCCAGGAACGGCTTGTCCGCCCCCTGATCGATGAATTTTCTGATTTCCCCCATCATCTCGGCGGTGTCGGTACTGGTGGGCTTGACCGTGGGCCCCCCCTTCGCCTGATGACAGGCGCCGCAGGTCGAGGTCACCATGTAATGGCTCGCCATAACCTGGGCCGCGGCCCGGCCGTCAAACTGCTTGGTCCAGGTCCCGCCGCTGTCGCTGCTGTGGAGGACCACGCCGTCGTGGCCGACGGCCCATCCTTGCCGCGGCGACGGGAAGTGGACCGCCAGCAGGTCGGAGCTGACCGGAACCGTGGCCTGTTCCCAGCTTTTGCCCTGATTGTCCGAATAGACGATCTGGCCGTGCTGACCGACCGCGACGATTCGGGCGCCGGCCAAGGCGACGCCGACCAGCAGCGACTGGGCGGCTTGCCGGTTCTTGTGAGCGGGGGTCTCCAGCACATCCTGGAACGGCGCCTGGGCGCGTACCGCCAGGGTTGAGATCATAAGGACGGCTGCCAAGGTGAATAAGGTTACTCGTGATTTCATAGCTACTCCCGAACGGGGTTCTCATTACGCGGACCCCCTCTCCCTGTCCCTCTCCCACGTTGGGGAGAGGGGACGTACTAAGCCGCATCGTGCCGCACCTGCGGCAGTGATCTTTCATTCGCTGAAAAGTCCCATGTCGGCGCCATGTTAAGGCGTCATCTCCTTCAAGCGCGAAACAACTCAGTTTGTCTCCCTCTCCCCTCAGTGGGAGAGGGACGGGGTGAGGGGTGGTTTTGTCAAGCTCACCGTACCCCGCCGGCAGCCAGGGAATCAGGCGTCGAATCCTTGGGCGGGAATGCCTTGTCGTGGTAGAGAATCCCCTTCTGTCCACGAGTCGGGATGGCGTTGATGGCGTAGGAGTTGGTTACCAGGTCGGTAATGGAAAAACTGTCCGGGAACGGACACGGCACATCGTACTGCTGGGTGATATAGTTCATCCCCACCCGGTAGAGCTGACCGCGACCGTCGTACTTATCCGCCAGGGAGGCGGCCCAGGTGTCTTCATCAAGGTAGAATACCTGTCGGCCGTAGAGGTGCCGTTTCCCCGGCTTCAGGGTTCCTTCCACCACCCAGACCCGGTGCAGTTCCCATCGGACCAGGTCCGGATTAAGGTGGTTCGCCTTTAGCAGATCTTTTTCGGGATCGGCCCAGTAGAGCATTTTGTATTCGTTGTATGGGATGTACATCTCTTTCTTGCCGACAATCTTGAAGTTGTAGCGCTCCAGCGAGCCGCTGAACAGGAAAAGATCATCCCAGGTTGTCTGGCCGCCGAAGAGTGAGCTGGGGGTATCGAAGCTGAGTTCCGGCGCCAGCTTGACCCGTCGCTGACCGGGGAGATACTGCCACCCCTTGCGCTGACTGGTGGTAAAGTCGATGGGGTCAATGATCAAGACGGCCTCGCCGACCCGGCGGGCCGGCCCCACAAAGAGATCCTTGAGAGCGTAGAAATCCTTGGTGTCCGGTTTGGTCGGATCAAAGTAAGGATACTCCTGGGTGACGTTGCCGTCGGCCTGCATGGTGATACGCCCGGAAGAGTCCACGGTATATGCCTTGTAGCGGATTTCAAAGGCTATCCCGTTGAAATGGAGCAGGTGGTTCCACATTGCCTCAAAGCCGTCATTGGGGATGGGAAACGGCAGACCCGCATGGGCGCCGGTAAAGGAGAGGCCGCCGCCGGTAGTCCTGGCCGTGGTCGCGGCCTTCACGGTGTTGTCGGTCACGAATTTCGGGTAGGCCGCCGTCCGGTGGGTCTTATAGACGTCCAGCCGAAAGGTCGGGTACTTCTTCAGCATCGCCTTAATCCCCTCGGAGAGCTTGTCCGAGTACTGGGCCATGTTCTTGCCGTCAATGGCGAAGAGAGGCTTCTCACCTTCAAACGGGTCGGGACGCCACCCTTTTTTGGTGTAATTGGCCGGCGCCTTGCTGAGTCCGCCGGTGTACTCGGGGATAGTCCCCTCCTTGTTGCCGGCCTTCTCGGCCCCGACCAGGGTCAGGTTCTTGCCGAGTTGGGCCGCTTTTTCCGCCGATACCGCCCCCAGGGCGATGCTCGCGGATGCTACAGTTAAACCGGTTGCAATTAGGCAGTTACGTAACTTCATGTCATATCTCCTTGGTTTAGAATGTTGCTTTCATTGTTAAGGACAGCAGGTCCCGGTCCCGCAGGAGGGCTATGGCGTCGGACGCCCCTTGGCCGGAAGGCATCCCCCCCGATTCAAAGCCCGGTGGGGCGATTCCGCCGTCAGCGCCCGCATAGACCTTGCCAAAGAACCGCGCATAGGTCAGGTCAACCTTGTATTTGGCGAAGATATCGAAGGAGAGCCCGCCGCTGACGGAACCGGTTCCTCGGGTGCCGCCGGTAAGGGTGGCGGCATTGCCGTGCATGCCGATGGAGAAGTTCATGGGGGCCGCCAGGTCAATCCCCGGCAGTACCTGTTTCCACTCCGGCACGAAGTTCAGGGTTACCGTGGAGTTGTCTCGGGTGGCGGCGCCGATGCCCTGATTGGTGGACGCCTTGGTGAGGGAATTGGTCCCGTTCATGCCGGTGAAATACTGGGACCCCGAGTTAACATTGATCCATCGGCCATAAGCAAATTCCAGGATGACGGTACCGGTGTCGAAGAGGGGGGTCTTGGGTAACAGTCCCAGGAAGTTGACGACGGCGTGCATGGTGTCGCCGCGGGCCCTTGTGGGAGCGAACCACTGGCTCGTCAGCGCCATGTTGTGGCGGTAGGAGAGCTCCGATCCGACGCTGATTCCCAGGAACTGCTTGGCAAAGCTGAGACCGTACAGATCGATGTTGGTGGCGAAATCATTGTAATAGCCTGCCGAGCCCATCAGAGGTATCGCCATCTTGTCGGAGAAGTTGCGGTAGTGCAGCCCCAGGGTCCCGTTCAACCACTCGGGGCTGTAGGCAACCTTCAACCCGAAGTCCCCGACCTGCTTCGGCGCGTGATCGCCGGTGTTGGATAGTTTAATGACGCCACCCTTACCGTCAGGAAACCAGTAAAATTCGCCGTTATTCATAAAAGAGTCAATCATCCCCAGGTAGCTCCCAGGCTCAGGGAATTTGTTGTGTTCCCACTGCAGGTACCATTGCCCGGCAATGGTGAGGTCATTGGTCGGCTGAATCGCGAACGAGACCTGGTTGAGGGGGCGGAATATCTCCTTCAGCTCAACCCCCGGCATGGCTAATGCCTTGGCCATGTCGATGGGGGACTGTCCGTAGGAGATACCGTTGGAACCGGCCGCCGGGAAAAACGCCTCGCCCCAGTAGATCGTATGGCGACCCACTCGGACATTGACCTGAACATCGCTGATATCAACCCTGCCAAAGGCAAAAGCATCCAACAGTTCCGCGCCGGCTGCAAACTGGTTTTTTGTGGAAGCGTTCATACCGGGGCTCGACGCCCCGTTCACCAGATGGTTGTAGTTTGAGTTGTCTTGGCCATCCAGCCTCATATTGTAGATCGGGTCGTACCAGCCGGCGGCGCTCACCCGCACACCATAATTCTTCCTGTAAACCACATCCGCCTCGGAGAGGAGATCAATCCGGCTCGACACGATACCAACATCAAAATTGCGGTCACCGTCATTGTGATTGGCGCTATTGACCACTTCACTACTCTGTCCATTGAGCCGCTGCGCCAGAGTGTAGCGCAGGGTGTTGTCCCAGTTGATGGCAAAATCGTCATTGCCCGTGGGAATCTCAAACGCCATGGCGCCGCCGGCCAGAGCCAACGTCACGGCGGCGACGCAGACTTGAGTCATCCGCAGCCGCCCCCGCGCCGGGTTCATTTTTTCGTAATACATTTCCATCATGTTACCTCCTTGGTTAATTGGTTTCGCCAACCTGTACGCGCACGCCGTCAAACACCCACACCAGCGGCCTCCTCTCCCGCGTTATTCAGCCCAGGGATATCCCCGATTTCCCCGGCGACAGCACATTGTTCGGATCAAGCGCCTTCTTTATGGTCTGGTTCAAACGCCGCATTGCCGGGCCGTAGGAGTCGGCCACCTTGTCCATGAAAGCGGGGTTGGTGCGATTAATCGCCCAGCCGTTCTTGACAAAGGCTTTATTCAGTTCATCGAAGCATTTGTAGGCCCGCTTCATCTCATCCGGCTTGGTCCGGTCGAAGCGAAGATCGATGACGTGGCGTGCATCGCGCCAGAAAAAGACAAACTCGCTGAGATAGTCAAAACCGTTTTTGTTGATGATGTCGGTGGCGACCTTGACCTGTTGCGCGCATTCGGCGGAGCGGGCGGCAGCCGTGGGGGAGAAGCGCATGGAGCCGCCGCCGGCCCGCCATTTGTCCAGAGGGCTCTGTTGGGTAACCCCCCCCATCATCAGCTCTTTTCGATACGCGAAGACGGGATCACCCTTGGCCTCTTTTTCGGTAATGATTCGGATCTTGTCGCCGAACGCCCCCTTGAACGTGCCGGAGACATACATCCAGTTAAGATCGACCTGCTCGGGGGAGCCGTAGACGGCGCCGTAGAGATTCCAGGCGCCGACACCATAGGTATCCATCAGTTTTTTGGTAGGGATGACGCCGCTCCCCTTGTTGAGGTAGCCGTCGTTTTTACCGGTGAAGAAGGAGGTGGCAGCCTCCCATCCGGCATTGACGAGGGCGCAGGCATTGGGGACGATCTGGGTCTGACGGAGAAAAATCAGCGGCTTGATGATGTCGCCGATCATCTCCACCTTGGGGAACCTTATACAAAACGGCAGGTAGCCACCCGGCGGCGGGGCGCCCATCAGCCAGACGCCGAGCTTGGTGACGATGCCGTTGTTCCCCTGGGAAAAGAGGCCGTCAACATAGGGACCGAATCCCCATTTGAAAACCTGCCAACTGGTGGAATTGGGTATCCCCCCCATGCCGGTGCGGAGCAGGCTGCCGTCGGCCAGGGCCACTTCCATGCCGCAGGAAAAGAGAAAATCCTCACTGTACGGGGTATAGCCGCTCCCCCTCTCCAGGGCGTTGCCGACGATACTGACGTTGGCCGACGGGGCCGGGGTGTCGAGCCAGAGATTGATCTTGTTTTTAACAAGATGCTGTCGCAGATCCTCATAGGTCACCCCCGGCTCCACCAGGCAGTACCCCAGTTCCGGATCGACCTCGATGATTTTTTTCATATTCTTCAGATCAAGAATGATCTGGCCGCTCGTTGCCGGAATGGCGGCGCCGTACCCTTCGTTTTCTCCACCGTAATAGCTCCAGAGAGGGGTCTTGTACTTATTGGCAATCACGACAACCCCCTGAATTTCTTTCGGAGTCGCCGGGTAGATCACCGCCGATGGCTTGCGTGCGTCATCACCTTCGGCCAGCGTGGTTTTCAAATAGGGTTGCAGGGCGGTCAGATCTGTGCGGACCCGAGCCTCACCCAGCAGCGTGCGATACTCCTTGATCGCCTTAGTGAATGCATCCTCGGTCACCCCCTTGGGCAACGCAATAAAACCGCTCATCTTCTCGTACCTCCTCGACTGGTGGCGTTACAGCGGAATCGTCAGGTCAATGCCAGACTTGCCCGGCGCCAGGATGTTGTTGGGGTCCAGCGCCTTTTTCAGAGTGTAGTGAATTTTGCGCATTTCCGGCCCGTAGGAATGGGAAACCTTCTCCATGAAGGCGGTGTTGGTGCGATAGGTCCCATACCCGTTGGCGGTAAACACCTTGAGCAGTTCATCAAAACATTGGTAGGCTTTTTTCATCTCGTCCGGCTGGGTGCGATCATAGAGGAGGTCAATGATATGATGCATGTCGCGCCAGCCGACGATGAACTCGGAGACATAATCAAAGCCGTACTTGTTCAGAATATTGGTGGCAAGCTTCATCTGCTTGTCGCACTCGGAGGGGCGAGCCGCCGCCACCGGAGCGAACCACATGGAACCGCCCCCCCCACGCCAGTTGTAGAGACCGAACTCCTGCAGGGTGCTCCCCCCCATCATCAACTGTTTTCGGTATTCAAAGATCGGATCATCCTTGGCCTCCTTTTCAGTGATGATCTTGACCTGATCGCCGAACTTTGCCTTGAAGGAGCCGGAGATATATTTCCAGTTCAGGGCGACCTGCTCGGGAGAGCCGTAGGTAGAAGCGTAGAAATTCCAGGCGCCGACCCCGTACTTGTCCATGATCTGCTGAAAAACCTTGGGGGGGAGGCTGTCCTTCCCCTTATAAAAGGTATCCCGGTTGGTCCCCTTGCCGTTCTTGTCATACGTGAAGTAACCGGCCGCTTCCCATCCGGCGTTGACCACGATACAGGCGTTGGGGATGATCTGGGCCATCCGGAGCGGCATGAGGGTCTTGATGATA
>Ga0194037_1002005_pt1 | contig 14046 bp, 12 predicted proteins | sample JunL306m_MetaG_FD_148653 | JGI IMG/M metagenome (GOLD analysis project Ga0194037, IMG submission 148653) | Anoxic zone freshwater microbial communities from boreal shield lake in IISD Experimental Lakes Area, Ontario, Canada - Jun2016-L304-6m | ecosystem: Environmental > Aquatic > Freshwater >...
CTATCTATTTCTTTTAACCATAATAGAGGATATTGAAAATTATAAGGCCCCCATGCGTTCACTCTAATTTCTTGCAACCCCTGTGGAAAGGCCTGTTCCGGAATATAAGTATAGTTTATTGCTGAAAGTTTTTTGTCTTTTTGATAATCCAGATCTAAAAATTCCGATTCTCTGGTGGTATCAATTTCAGTAACCCGATCGCCAATTATCCAATCAATTTCATTTTCTATTTTTTTATTCCCACTGAATACTGCTGTGTCTGTTCCATATAAATGATAAGCCGTTTTATTTTGTTCAATACTGTTGGATGCGATCCAGTAATTTTCACTTCTGGTATTATGATGGGCAATATAAGAAGCCTCTACTCCCTGCTTTTCGTTCGACCATAGCTTCAAAGCAGTTACATTATATTTAATTTCATTCAGCGCGATATTGATATTTTGTCCATGCTCAATGGCAATCCCATAGCGGTTATGCAGGATTTTATTGTCTGAGATATCACTGTCAAAACTATAGCCACCCCAGATGCCATAATCACATCCCCAGATCCGATTATGTAATACGCTATTGCTGCTAAAAGTTATTTCAATGCCATTATTAGAAGCATAAGAAAAATCATTGCCATAAATCAAATTATTATTGCAACCACCAATACCTGTATCCAAAGTAGACTGGCCTGCCCATAGAAAAAATCCGTCACCAGAATGCGTGGCAGAATTATATGCAAATACATTTTCACTACTCTGTTCATAAACTAAAATTCCTGCACTATCCTGGCCACGTCGGTATTTCCCTAAACTAAACCCCCGAATATTAAAATCTAAACGATTGTGATAAATAAAATTATTACTGGATCGATAAAGTCCAATACCTAAGCCAGAGTTGAATGAAAAATTGTTGTCGAATACTTTTGCATCATTGCATTTCACCATCAACAAAGCACACTGATTGCCTGTGATAATATTGTCTTTAATAGTTGCTTTATTGCAATTGATTAAATAAATACCGGCACCTTTTTCCTTCCATTCGTCCGCTTCATTATGATGGTAACTCATCCAATCTCGTTCATCTTCTTGATCTCTTCCACTGAATAATTGGGGGCGATAATTATTACTAAAGTCGCAATGGATAATCGATAACTTTAAAACATTATCTGCCAGTAATGCAACTTTATAACCATGCACCTGTAAATTCTTTATAGTAATGTTCTCAGACCCTTTATCGATTTGAATGGCAAGTCCTTTCATCAGGTCTGGTCTCTCAGGATGGTTTGTGCCATTCAAAATACTCTGGTTAAAATCGATCACCAGATTTTTTCCTGAAATATGAATGAGCGGCGACTGAAGAGAGCTATTAGCTTCTATAAAATAATTATCCTTTTCAATTACCAATGATTCCGAAATGAGTTGACCCGCTTTTAATCTGCTCAGTGTTTGCGTATATCCATAGAGATAAACAGCCATCAAACCTATTACTAAAATACTCCGGGTTAATAGTAAGCGCATGCCTAAAAATAAGGAATTGAGGGTTAGGGGATTCTTAAATCAAGTCAGTTTATTATGTTCATCTGACTTATCCGCAGCATCAATCTGGCATAATTGTATAGAAACTTCTGATAAAATGGGTTGAAATGTCTGACTTCTGCTGACAAATTTGCATTTTATAGGCGATGGCATGGTGATTGACAGTAAGAAGTTGTCCTCCAAAAGGGCGAAAAGATTAAAAAAATATTATATGGGAAAGATCATTGGTATTGACTTAGGAACAACCAACAGTTGCGTATCTGTAATGGAAGGAAACGAGCCTGTTGTAATTGCAAATGACGAAGGTAGAAGAACTACCCCTTCAGTTGTGGCATTTTTAAAGAATGGTGAGCGTAAAGTAGGAGATCCTGCTAAGCGTCAGGCCATCACGAATCCACAAAACACCATTAGTAGTGTGAAGCGTTTTATGGGTCGTCGTTTCGACGAAGTAACAGAAGAAATTAGCCATTGGAGCTATAAAGTAGCCAAAGGCGATAACAATACAGTTCGTGTAGCGATCGATGATCGTTTATATACTCCGCAAGAAATCTCTGCAATGATTTTGCAGAAGATGAAAAAAACAGCTGAGGACTATTTGGGTCAGGAAGTTACAGAAGCAGTTATTACTGTACCTGCATACTTTAATGATGCACAACGTCAGGCTACAAAAGAAGCTGGTGAGATTGCTGGTTTAAATGTTCGCAGAATTGTGAACGAACCAACTGCAGCTGCATTAGCTTATGGTTTAGATAAGAAACATACAGATCAGAAGATTGCTGTATTTGATTTGGGTGGTGGTACTTTCGATATTTCTATCCTTGAATTAGGTGATGGTGTTTTCGAAGTAAAATCAACCAATGGTGATACACACTTAGGTGGTGATGATTTTGATAAAGTAATTATGGATTGGTTAGCTGATCAATTTAAAACTCAGGAAGCAATTGATCTTCGTAAAGATCCAATGGCTTTACAACGTTTGAAAGAAGCTTCTGAAAAAGCGAAAGTAGAATTGAGTTCTTCTTCAGAAACAGAAATCAATCTACCTTATATCACTGCAGTGGATGGCGTGCCTAAACACTTAGTGGTTAAATTAACTCGTGCTAAATTTGAAGCATTATCTGATAATTTATTTGCTCGTTGTTTGAAACCTTGTGAAGCTGCATTGAAAGATGCTGGTTACAATATTTCTCAAATTGATGAAGTGATTCTAGTAGGTGGTTCAACACGTATTCCTAAAGTACAGGAAATTGTAGAAAAGTTCTTCGGTAGAAAACCTAACAAGAGTGTTAACCCGGATGAAGTTGTTGCAATTGGTGCAGGTATACAGGGAGCTGTGTTAAGTGGTGATATCAAAGACGTATTGTTATTAGATGTTACTCCATTAGGATTAGGTATCGAAACAATGGGTGGTGTAATGACAACGATGATCACATCAAACACAACTATTCCTACTAAGAAAACAGAAGTTTATTCTACAGCTAGCGATAATCAACCAGGCGTACAAATTCATGTATTACAAGGTGAGCGTCCTTTAGCTACTCAAAATAAAAGCTTAGGTACTTTTAACTTGGATGGTATTCCGCCAGCACCAAGAGGAGTTCCTCAGATTGAAGTAACTTTTGATATCGATGCAAACGGTATGATACATGTAAGTGCGAAAGATAAAGGAACTGGAAAAGAGCAGAAGATTCGTATCGAAGCTGGAAGCGGCTTGAGCAAAGAAGAAGTAGAAAAAATGAAGGCTGAAGCAAAAGCTAATGAGTCAGAAGATAAATTAGCAAGAGAGCGTGTAGAAAAAATCAATCAGGCAGATAGTTTAATTTTCCAGACAGAGAAGCAATTCAAAGAGTTTGGTGATAAAATTCCTGAAGATAAAAAAGCACCAATTGAAACCGCTTTAGCTAAATTAAAAGAAGCGCATAAAAATCAGGACGTTGCTGCAATTGATACTGCAATGACTGAAATGAATACAGCGTGGACTGCAGCAAGCGAAGAAATCTATAAAGCACAGGCAGCTGCAGGCGAACAGGCGGGCGCTGATGCAGGAGCTCATGCAAATGCAGGGGGGGCACAGCAGGCAGCTGGTGAAACAGTTACTGATGCTGAGTTTGAAGAAGTGAAGTAATCTATATCAGATTGAATAATGAAGGCACCCAAATTTTGGGTGCCTTTGTATTTTATTGGCATTGATTGAAACGAATTCATTGATATTGATACATAATTGATATTCAATATGTTTTTAGATTATCTTGTCTGAATGAGCATATCTAAAACATTCGTTTATTCGAATAGTCCAGAGCCCCATCGTGTACGTACTAAAGCCATTTTGAAGACTAATCCGGAGATTAGAAAATTGATTGGCAAGAATCCCATCACATTTCTTGTAATTGTTGGTTTAGTTGCATTGCAATTGATTTTGTGTTGGATCTTGAGGGATCAATCCTGGTGGTGGGTGTTAGGCATTGCTTATGTAATTGGGGCTTTTGTGGATCATGCATTATTTGTAATGATACACGAATGTTCGCATCGATTGATCTTTAAAAGACCTTTGGCAAATCGCCTTTCAGGAATATTAGCCAATATTCCCCAGGTATTTCCAAGCTCCGTTTCGTTTGAACGTTACCATATCAAACATCATTCATTTCAAGGTGTGATGGAATTAGATGGAGACCTGCCAAATGAATGGGAAGCCAAATTAATTGATAACTTTTTTATTGGAAAAATAATATGGTTATTATTCTATCCCATATTTCAAGTATTTCGTTTATCAAGACTTAGAGAAATCAAACCTTTCGATAAATGGATTGCGCTGAACTTGTTGGTGCAATTGCTTTTCGTTGGATTAGTGATTTATTTTTTGGGAACAAAATCAATCATTTATTTAATTGCTAGTTTCTTTTTTTCTGTTGGATTACATCCCCTTGGAGCCAGATGGATTCAAGAACATTATTTAATTGGTGGTGAACAAGAAACACATAGTTATTATGGTCCTTTCAATACAGTTGCTTTTAATGTGGGATACCATAATGAGCATCATGATTTTCCATCTGTGCCATGGAATAAATTACCCCAAATTAGAAAGGATGCTGCAGCATTTTATGATACGCTAAACTATCATACATCCTGGACCAAACTGTTTGTTCGGTTTTTATTCGACAAAGAAATCTCTTTGTACTCACGTGTGATTAGATCAAATCGAGGTAAAGTTCCTTTAAGTGATGAATCAAAACCTGATACAGAACTATCATAAGATAATTACATTTTTAAACAGGCTAACGTTTGTTAGGGCTTTGAATTATCTTTGCGTATAATTTAGGAAATATGAATAATAGAACTGTTTATATCGTCTCTGCTGTGCGTACTCCAACAGGAAGTTTTGGGGGCAGCTTAAAAGATTTTTCAGCTACTCAGCTTGGAGCAATAGCTATTAAGGCTGCAGTTGAAAGAGCAGGTATTCAGCCTGGTGATGTACAGGAAGTGTTGATGGGATCGGTGATACAAGCAAACCTTGGTCAGGCACCTGCACGTCAAGCCTCGAAGTTTGCGGGACTTCCAGATAGCGTGATATGCACTACTGTAAATAAGGTTTGTGCCAGTGGTATGAAAGCCATCATGCAAGGCGCACAATCAATTTTATTAGGAGACGCAGATATTATTGTTGCTGGTGGCATGGAAAGTATGAGCAATGTTCCATTTTATAGTGCAAATATGCGATGGGGTAATAAATATGGCAATGTATCACTCATTGATGGTTTGGCTAAAGATGGGTTAACGGATGTGTATCATAATTATGCGATGGGAAATTCTGCTGAATTATGTGCCAAAGAATTTCATATCAGCAGGGAAGAACAAGATGCTTTTGCTATTGAAAGTTACAAAAGAAGTCAGGCCGCATGGAACAAAGGTTTATTCGATGAAGAAATTGTTCCAGTATCTATACCGCAGAAAAAAGGAGATCCTATTTTATTTCAAAAAGATGAGGAAGCATTCAATGTAAAATTTGATAAGATCCCTGATTTAAAACCAGCATTTATTAAAGATGGAACTGTTACGGCAGCAAACGCATCTACTATGAATGATGGTGCAGCTGCTTTAGTACTTATGAGTAAAGAAAAAGCTGACGCAATGGGTATAAAGCCTTTGGCTATTATTCGCAGTTACGCTGATGCGGAACAAGCTCCAGAATGGTTTACAACTACACCATCACTTGCTGTTCCTAAAGCCGTTCAAAAAGCAGGTTTGCACATGAGTGATGTTGACTTCGTAGAATTGAATGAAGCATTTTCAGTGGTAGGAATTATAAACACTCAGAAAATGAAATTAGATCCAGCAAAAGTAAATGTAAATGGTGGTGCCGTATCATTAGGGCATGCACTGGGATGCAGTGGTGCAAGGATTGTAGTAACGTTAATTCATGTATTAAAACAAAACGCCGGCAAGATAGGCGCTGCTGGAATTTGTAATGGAGGTGGTGGTGCTAGTGCCTTGATAATTGAACTTGCTTAATAATTCCTTTTCTTTGAAAGATGTTAGATATTAAAATTGTTAGTGCTGGAAAAGAAGATGCAAAGTTAATTGCCATCATCAGCAGAGAAACTTTTTATGATACTTATGCTGCAGAAAATACCGCAGCGAATATGGCCAAATTTATGACCCAGCAATTCAGTAAAACTTTGTTGATGGAAGAAGTAGGAGTTGAGGGCAATCATTTTTTTCTTGCTTATATAGACGGCGAAGTAGCAGGCTACTTAAAATTAAAAGATGCAAATCATCCACAATTAGTTGGAACACAAGCATTAGAAATCTCAAGAATTTATGTTAGCAAACCCTTTATTGGTAAATCAGTAGGGAAGTCGCTGTTGCAGACTGCGATTGACTTTGCACAAGAAAAGTCAAAAGACTGGCTTTGGTTAATTGCCTGGAAAGAAAATAAAAGAGCACTTCAGTTTTATCAGAAAAATGGTTTTGAAATCTTTGCTGAAAGTACTTTTTTATTAGGTGATGATCTGCAAAATGACTGGGTATTAAAAAGAAGTATTAGTTAAAATACTTCTTTTTAATAGACCACATATTTCAATTATCTAACAGCTATAGCAATGCCTAAACCAACAGTATTATATTTTGCAAAAGTATAGTCTGCATATACTTTTAGAATCGTCAAATTTAATCTTGCTCCCCATGTATTTGTAAGACCGCTGCCTTTGTATTCCAAAGAGATTGGATCTTTTTGAGTTGTTGTTGATTTGTCATTTGGAGGAGTTAACCCCGTATTATAAGTAATGGTATAATCTCCTGCTAATTTTATTTTCGAAGTTCCAGATGCATATCCAATAGAGGTGTACAATTCTAATAATGAGAATTTAACGGAAGCAATTCCTTGTAAAGTAAATGCTGTAATATTATATCCTGCAACTGAATTGCTACTCTGAACTGATGAACCGGTATTAAATGTGGGCTTGATACTGGCATCAATTTTACTATAGGCAGCCAAAGCCGAAAGGTGTAAAAAAGGAACTTTTTTAATAAAAGGAAGGTAGTTTGAAAATTCGTGTTGAACTGCTAAGCCAAATACGCCAATTTCTAAATCTCCCCCTGCACCTGATTTAGGGAAATATCGCAATTTAACATCTGTATTTTTTATTAAACCTAAACCAATCTGAACAACAGGTAAAGGGGTAGAAACAGGTAAAAATGAAATATTTTTTTTCAAATCTTCACCGATACCTTTTGGAGCTGCAAAACTGGTGGAAACGGGTTGTCCATTTACCGTACTATTCACATTGATTACCTGGGAACTTGTTCCACCCATTAAGGTGGGTAATGCGGCAGAACTAGCCGTGCCACTTAATTTCATACTTGAATAATCTGCATTATTGAAAGTGAAACTTTCTTTCTCTTTTGGGATGATGGCAAACTGGCCATTGATAGAAATATCAAATCCCAAAAACTTATGGGTTCTTGCAGTTGAATACCACCCCCTTGAAAGGTTATGAATTTCACCTTCTGCGAAGGGTCTAAAATAGTCAGTGGCATATTTATTTGCGTCTGTTAATGAGCCTGCAATAATTTGCCCAATATCCTGTGCCTTGGAATTAAAACTGCAACAAATAAAGCCTGCAATGAAAATATATTTTTTCATAAAATTGATATTAATCATGCTACAAAAGTGCGTTTTATTTTTTAACTGATTTTGTATTAAAAGTAAATGGGCCATACTTGTGTTGTTTTTCTGTATAGCTATCAACATAAGGACCTATCGGACAATCAACTGGTTTTTTTGAAATATCAGGCCAATCTTTTGATTGATCTTTATGTGGCCTGGGTTGGGAATTTACAAATGCAGCAATATCCCATGCAGCTTCATTACTAATGGCCGGATGATGGTAATTAACGGGGTTAGGCATATTGTTTTTAATAAACCCTGCAAATCTCGACAAACGAAAAATTCCTGCAGCATCGTTATAACTGTTATTTCCCCAGAGTGGGGGATACATAAATCCAATTCCATTTAATGCTGGCATTCCTTCCCCATTCATACCATGGCATTTGGAGCAACTGATAAAATAGTTTTGTTGACCTTTATAAGGATCAGCAGCTCTGGATAAAAAAGGTAAATCTTGAATGCCCGTTCCTTTTGGTTTTTCGCCCTTGGGGATTTCTTTGCCCAACCATTTAATATAGGCAACCATAGCCCTCATTTCTTTACTTGAACTGTCTGTTGGATTTCCATTTAAACTTCTCTGTAAACAATCGTTTACCCTCATTTCTATTGATTCTAGCTTACCACTCCGGGCTCTTATTTTTGGATATTGTGATGCTACAGCACCATAATTATTGCCCCATGGTTTGGTACCAGCTTCTAAGTGACAATTCTGACAATTCATGCCATTGGTACTGTGTGAAACAGATCCTTTGGGACCAAGAAATTTAGAGGTGTTACTAATTAATTGAAAACCGTACCGGATCAAACTCCCTGAGCTATCAACGGGTATCTGATAAGGACCAGCTCCGGTCCAACAATTTGCAGTATCATTCACTACTGTTTGGAGAATAGGATCTGTTTTGCTTTTTCTGAACAGAGAAAACAAGGCGATAAAAACAACCAAGAAAAAAGAGAGGACTCTCCAATACTTCATTCAAATTAGTGCGGAATTTTATTGCGAACCAATCCGTAAACCCAGGTTCCTGCAATCGCGCTCAATAAAGTTACAATTGTAACTGATATACCCGTACCTATTTGAGCAAATAATGGACCAGGACATGCACCCGTGATGGCCCAGCCTAAACCAAACAATAAGCCACCATAAATTTGACCCACATTGAACTTCTTTTCTTCAAACTGAATGGGCTCACCATAAATAGTTTTAATCTTGAATTTCTTAATGATAAATACCGAGATGGCACCTACTACTACCGCAGAACCAATTACTCCATACATATGAAAACTTTGTAGACGAAACATTTCTTGAATGCGGAACCAGGAAATAATTTCTGCTTTCACAAAAACAATTCCAAAAATAATTCCCACAATTAAATATTTTAAATTGTACCAATAAGGATGAACCAATTCACTTTCGTTTAAACAGGTAGCATCCAATGAGCGTAATTCAAAATCGTTTTCAGGTATATTCTTTGACATATATTATCGGAGTATAAAAGGTAAAATAAGGTTTGCCATGATAAATCCACCTGCCATAAAACAAATGGTGGCAACTAATGAAGGCCATTGAAGATTACTTAATCCTGTGATGGAATGACCAGAAGTACAACCTCCTGCATATCTGGTGCCAAAGCCTACCAGGAAGCCACCTAATACCATGAGCAGCCAACCCTTTAGATGCAACAGACTTCCCCAATTGAAAATTTCAGTAGGGATTAATTGACTATAATCTGTAATGCCATAACTTTTTAATTCAGTTACTAAATCAGGATTAACATGAATGGGTTGTGGGTTCGCTAGCAATTGTGCAGCAATTAATCCCCCTAAAAAAATACCAGCTACAAAAAAAAGATTCCAGATCTCCTTTTTCCAATCGTATTTGAAATAATGAATGTCTGCAGGAAAACAAGCCGCACAGATATGACGTAAAGAACTTGAAATGCCAAACCTTTTGTTACCTATTAATAAAAGCGCAGGTACTGTTAGTCCTATTAATGGGCCGGCTACATACCAAGGCCAGGGCTGTTTGATCCATTCAATCATGTGCGTCCAATTTAGTCTACAAAAATAGTAGAAAAAATATAAATAGCAAATCGAAAACGAACCAAGTGATTATACGCTTTAAAGTTGGGTGTTTTGCTGACTGTATGTAGACACTTGAAATTTTCCTGTACCTTTTAATTCATTAAATCCTGCGGAACAATTTATAAGATTTTGGTAACCTCTGGCGCGCATAATGGAGGTATAAATCATGGAACGGTAACCACCTGCACAATGGATATAATAGGATTTATTCGGATCGAAGATTTGTTTGCTTTCATCAATAAAATCAAGAGGACTATTGGTTACACCAAGAAGATGTTCTGTATCAAATTCACTTTTTTTACGAACGTCAATAATTTGATGGGGATCCTGTTCCTGATAAATTTCTGCCAATTGATTAGCATCAATCGTTTCAATTTGATCATATTCTTTTCTTGCTTGTTTCCAGGCTTCAAAGCCTCCTTTTAAATATCCAAATGCATGATCAAATCCTACTCTGGCTAAACGGGTTACTACTTCAATTTCCCTACCCTCTTCAGTTACTAGTAGTATAGGTTGAGAAACATTTTTAATCAGTGCACCAACCCATACAGCAAAGCTTCCGTCAATTCCAATATTGATAGACCCCGGAATAAAACCATTTCCAAATTCTAATCCTTTTCTGGTATCAATGATGATTGCTTCTGTGTCATCCGCAGCTGCTTCAAATGCGTTAGCACTTAAAGCTTTACAACCTCTTTCAAGAACTGTATCAATACTTTCATATCCTTGTTTATTCATTTGAACATTAAAAGGAAAATATCCTGGAGGCGCCACTAATCCTTCTGTTACTTCTTTTACAAATTCGTCCTTCGACATATCGGCACGCATGGCATAATTGGTTGCTTTTTGATGTCCAAGCGTATCAATTGTTTCAGAACTTAATTTTTTTCCACAAGCACTTCCTGCGCCATGTGCTGGATAAACAACAATATCATCCGCTAATGGTAAAATTTTTGTTCTGATAGAATCAAATAATAAACCTGCTAATTCTTCTAGTGTTTGATTGGCTGCTTTTTGTGCAAGATCTGGTCGGCCTACATCTCCAATAAAAATAGTATCTCCAGAAAAAAGTGCGCTTGGTTTACCTGTTTCATCGTACATCAAATAACAGCAACTTTCTAAAGTATGGCCGGGGGTATGTAATAATTCAAATACTAATTTTCCTACTCTAAATTTTTCTCCGTCAAAAGCCACTTTAGCCTCAAAACCTGGCACTGCTGTTGGTCCATATACAATTGTAGCTCCAGTTGCTTTTGAAAGATCCATATGTCCTGAAACAAAGTCTGCATGAAAATGTGTTTCGAAAACATAGGTGATCTTAGCATTATTCCTTTTGGCTTTTGCAAGATAATTGTCAATATCACGAAGTGGATCAATCACTACTGCCTCGCCATCACTTTCTATATAGTAAGCACCCTGTGCTAGACAACCGGTATAAATTTGTTCGATTTGCATGGGGAATTATTTTCCCGGTAAAATTGGACTTTCTAGGGAAGGCCTGCAATGACATTTGTCAGCTGTTACTTTAAAAATAATTCGTGAAGGATAATATAAATACCGGCCAGTAAAACAAAAATTCCAAAGCCTTTCTTCAGTTTTTCTCCCGACATTTTTAAGCCAATAGCATTTCCTATAAATGTTCCAATAACTGCATTTAGGGTAATAATGAGCAGTAGTTTCCAATGAATATCATACTGAGATACATCACTAACAAATCCAAACAGTGCATTTAATGCAATGATTAATAAAGAACTTCCAATAGCTTTTTTCATCGGAAGTTGAAAAGAAAATATCAATACAGGAATAATTAAAAATCCACCACCAGCACCAAGGAGGCCTGTGAGTATTCCTATTTGAATACCTCTTAAGATAGCACTTCCATAAGGTATTCGATAGTTTTTATTAGTATTGAGAGGGGGCGGTTTGAATATCATTTTAAATGAGGCGGTGATCATAACTAATGCCAATAAGATCATCGTCAAAAAAGAACGGGTTACTTCCAGATTGCCAAATCTGAAGAGATGCTCTGGAATTAATGGTATTAACAATCGGCGTATTAGAACCACGGTAATGATAGAACTGATACCAAAATAAAATACCGCTTTAAAATGAATATTGCCATTGCGATAACTGTTATATGCTCCGGCAAGACTACTTACACCCACAATAAATAAGGAATACCCCGTGGCGATGGTTGGTTGTATATGAAAAAGGTAGACTAACAAAGGTATCGTAAGTATGGAACCCCCACCTCCAATCAAACCCAAGGAAATGCCAATCACTAAGGCAGCGATAAAGCCTATAATTTCCATACTATTTAAATTATGTATACGACCACTAAATCTTCAGTAAACATAAGATAAGATTGTCAAAACTGATTTTTATCATCCAACAATTAGAAAAATTCTTAGAACTTTAAGGAAACAAATAAACCCCATAATGATTATCAATAACAAATCAATTCGAGAATTACATTTCGACCATGAACTGTGGTTGACAGAGATGACTTTTTGGAAACAAGAAATTGACATTTTAGACAAATACCTGGCTGCAGTAATTGTATCACTAACAGATCATAAAAGTAGAGGTGAAGTTGAACATTTTCAGAACCAATTTATCATACAGAGAAGCTTTATCAACTCATTGAAAAATGATGTGAAAGCACAGGAGAAATTGATATCAGAGCTGGAAAAAGATATTAATAATCGCTTATTGCAACAGAAAAAAGCAGATGACGAATATGAGATTAGAGACAAGATGCTCACTAATCAAAAACTATACAATGAATTGAAATTATCTTTTAAGAAATGGCTATCCAATAAACTATAGCTGCTATAGAACAGATTGTTCTAAAATTTCGTCCATTTTAATAGCAAAATGGCTTTCGTCGAAAGTGCAGGTTCCATTTTTTATCACTAATGCCTGAGGTGATTCATGTGCTACATGGAACATTTCTGCAACTTTAGCGGAAATAGAGCGGTATTGTATTAAGTCGAGAAAGTAAAAATCTACAGCATCTGAGGATTCAGATCTTTCAAGTCTGTTTAAAATCATGCTACTGGTGCTACAACGAGTACTATGTTTAAAAATAACCTGAGGCTTTTCTGAGGAGTTTGCAACAATATTCAACAATTGATCTTCAGAAGTTAGAGGAATCCAATTCATACTTATTTCAATGATATTTAGCGTTGGCCTTATCTGCCTTTAAAGAAATTCTTATTGGTAGTTGGGCAACCATTTCCGCGAGATGAAACACATGATGAGCAGATAGCCATTGTAAATCCTAGGATTATCAGCAGACAGGTGATTTTTTTCATGGGTAGAGTTTGATAAAGTAATTGACTGTATTTTTATACAGTCTTATAACGGTAAAGATAAAGTTTCATTGTGAATTGTTGCCTTGTAAGCCTGTTATAATTGTTAAAATTTCAAATACGAGGCATAAAAATCTAATATGAAGGTACATTTTATATCAATTGGAGGAAGTGTGATGCATCAACTGGCTATCGCCTTACATCGTAAAGGATATCAGGTAACGGGTACAGATGACGAGATTTTTGAACCTTCGAGGACAAATTTATTGAATGAGGGGATACTTCCTTTAAATATGGGGTGGCAGCCCAATTTAATAACTACTGATATCGATGCCATTATTTTGGGTATGCATGCCCGTAATGATAACCCGGAATTGCAAAAAGCTATAGAACTGGGTTTGAAGATTTATAGTTTCCCAGAATATATTTATCACGAAAGTCAACTGAAAAAGAGAATAGTGGTAGGGGGGAGCCATGGTAAAACCACTACCACGAGTATGATCATGCACGTTCTAAATAAATTGCATTTTGATTTTGATTATTTAGTAGGAGCGAAACTCAATGGCTTCGATCAGTCAGTAAATATTACGAATGCTCCAATCATAGTGTGTGAAGGGGATGAATATCCTGCAAGCGCAATTGAAAAAAAACCAAAATTTCATTTTCTTTTTCCTCATATTGCAATCCTTACTGGAATTGCATGGGATCATATTAATGTGTTCCCCACTTTTGATTTTTATTTAGATCAATTCCGCATTTTCATTTCAAAGATTGAATCAGGAGGGTTACTCATTTATAATAGTTCTGATAAAGTATTGGATCAATTGGTGAAGGAATGTCATCGTTCTGATATTCGATATCAATCATACGAAGTGCCTATTCATGGCATTATAAACGGAAAAACATCTGTAACTATTGAGGGGATTTCTACTGATTTAAAAGTATTTGGAAACCATAACTTAAT
>Ga0194037_1002006_pt1 | contig 14040 bp, 15 predicted proteins | sample JunL306m_MetaG_FD_148653 | JGI IMG/M metagenome (GOLD analysis project Ga0194037, IMG submission 148653) | Anoxic zone freshwater microbial communities from boreal shield lake in IISD Experimental Lakes Area, Ontario, Canada - Jun2016-L304-6m | ecosystem: Environmental > Aquatic > Freshwater >...
TGTTTGGGGTTACAACGACGACCTCGTGATGCTTGCCAAGTTTCTTTTTAAGAAACGAGGCGGCGGTATGGCCTGCAACACCAGCTCCTAAAACGACAACCTTTGCCATAGACACTCCATGTTTTCAATGGTTTTGAATGATGCTCTAATCGCGTTCGATTGAGCAAGAGAATTACTCAACTTCAGAGAGCGGTCACTTGAACGCTTGACCGGGAACGACACCAACGGCTTTGAGAATTTTGGCAAGCGGGCAGAAACCTGTAAATGCCGCCTGAAAAAGGTTTGCGCCGACAAACCCGGTGAACCAGAGCCAGTTCTGGTTATGATAGATGGAGAGCAAAACGCTGGACAGAATAAAAATACCAGCAATTGCGAACACAAGCGCAGCTCCAGGATCGATGGCCACCATAAGAGTCTCTTAAAAAGTGACTTTCGGTAGTGAAGTCTATTGATCAATAATCGATATTACCTATACCTCGTATGGGTAATATACTATAAAAAAAAGATGACCAACAAACTGCTTTATTCTATACGTATCGTCCCTCTCCTTACCAGAAGTGGAAGGATATTGTGATTTTTTAGTGTTTGGTGATGAGCCTTAAAATCTTTTCGACACTTTTCGAGTCGTCATGACTCATGCACTCCTTGAGGTTTCGCTGTAGTACAAGCGAAAATGTGTTATCAAGAGCCGCCTTTGCCGCTTGAAATTGCGTAATAATCTGTACACACTCCTCTTCCCTTTCAATCATCCTGACCAATCCCTCAACCTGACCGCCTACCCTTTTCAGCCGAAGAATCAAATCTTTCATAGATTCGCCGTTTGTAACCATCATACTTAATGATAAAAGTGAACTACAGACATACCCGCTATGGGTATAATGCAATAAGAAAAAGATGACCAGCAAACCGATTTATTGCTTTCCGAAAAAAATACCCGCAAAAAAGAGAGTCTATGATTTATTTTTCTCCGCTTGCGACGGCCATTTCTGCTATAGAGCAACATATATCCGACTTTACCTGACAAAGCATACTTTCGGTTGCCTGCTGCATGATCTGCGACATGATTGTGTCGCTCATAAACTTCAGAATACCTTCAGGCATAAGGTTCAATGGAAATGAGAGGTCGAAATCAAGAGAAATATCGGTATCGAAGTAAACTGAGGTCCTGTTATCTTTTTGATGCAGCAGACAGATCTCTGAACTTGCCTTACCGATAAAGGTATGGGGAGCATCTGATTCAAATTCAGGATATTCATGAACAGGACTCCACCGAATCCGCTTTCCTTGACTATGAAAGTGATTTACGTTTGTTAACTTGGTAGCAAACTTCCTTGTATAGCTTTCATCAAGCTCATGGAGTAAAAAACTTTCTTCCTGTTGACGAACAAAAAAAACTGCCGTAATGGGATGGTTTCGAGGATCAGCTACCTGAAAAACCCACTGAAAAATATCCTGATCCATAAAATACTTGACATTGGTGCAATAAGGATTACACTTGATCAGTTTTTCATGATTTGCAAAATAAAGGCTTGACTCATGCAGACATGAGTCAAGAACTACGTGTGCATTGCTTTTACCGACTACTTCCATGATTTAAAAAAATAATTAGAATCCACCGATGAGCTGTGGGTTTTTAACGTTGGCCATAGGTAGAGAGTTCCTGCAAATCAAGACATAATCAGTCCAGCATTCTCTACCCGGGAAACTAAGGTTTCTAAATTATCATTTAGCCTTAAAACCCTCTGCAATTTTATTGAGTGCGTTTGCAAACATCGTCAGCGTCATTTCAACAACTTTTAATTGTGATGCGCCTATATCAGCCAATGACTTGCAGAATAAATTGAAGTTAGCAACAGTATCGATCGTCGACGCTGAATTCTCCGGTGCAGGAACTGCTTTAGAAACCATTGCCGGTTTAGACTGTTCAGTTGTCACTGAAGGAACTCTGGTTTCAGGAACAGCAACATTACGACTCTGTGCCTGACCGGCCGAAGGAATGGCCTGATTTGATGTAGCCCCTTCATTACCAGATGCAATGCCTTTCCTGAAGCTTGCAAAAAAACCGCCTTTTTTTTCTTCTTTTGCCATAATCTTTCTTTGCGTTTTAGGTTTAGCCAATTATATCACTAACTAACAATAACAGTTATCATCCTCCAATTTTTTCCTTAGCAGCATCAAGCACTTCACAGGTAATTTCCTTATATCCCATTTCTGCGGCATACTCTTCAGCCCCTGATTTTATTTTATCCTGAAGAAAGGACGGCACACTATCAAGCCATTCCTGTGCGTCGTCAGTCCAAGTAACTGACTGAACTCTGGATTTCAGTGTTTTATTGTATTCATCAAGAACATTAAGAACAAAGGAATCAATAACCGAGTTCTCTGTGAGAACAGAGGAAGGGAAAATTTGCTCCACAAGAATTTTGTTGCGTACCAAATGAATTTTCAACTGTGGAAGATAAAGAACCGCTGCCATATAATCAGGGGTGCCACAGGTCAGAAACATTGCTATTTTTTTTCTCTTGAGGCTCTGCTTCAAATTACCCTGAATCAAGGCTCCCAATAATTGTGATGAAACGAGAAAGTAGTAAACCGGCGCACCAAGAATAACAAGATCAAAATCACTTATAAAGCTGTAATCTGCTAATGCCTTGCATTTTGCCTTTTCTACATATACACCGCTTTCCGCGAGCTTCATACCAATGGCATCGATAATTGCTTCTGTAGAACCACTTGCAGTTCTGCTATCATATAAAATAACAGCTTTCATTGATAGGTCAGGTAAAGGTTTTATTTAAGGTAAAACAAACATAGGGCTATGTGCACAACTGGCAAAAAAATCCGGACAACTTGCAACAATATAAATTATAAAAATGCTCAATAGGAAGGCATGGCAAAAAAACACTTTCAACGTTCAATAAGGTTTCGAATATTCAGATTTCAATTAAGTTATTCCATCACAGTACATTAGGCGAATAGAAATTAAAATATCCCTCTCTACCGACAAACACTAAAACATGATTACAATGTTATACAGTTTTTAAACAAGTTAACTATACCATCCTGTGTCTCGTCGATATCATCCTCATCATGAAAGCAAGGAATACTGAAAGGATCTTCATAGCATTTTTCTATTTGCTCTGGAGGTTAAAATGTTTTAACTTGAACAAAAATCGGTTAACATATTACCGGAATTAATTTTTACCTAAATATCTTTCCTAAAACCACTAAACAAAAAAAGCCATGTCAAACGGAACAAATGATGTATCAGGCGCCATCAGCAATCTTTTTGATACCGTTGGTAAACTTGCTCAGCAGCAGGTTGAATTACTGAACAGCGGAATCAAAACAGCAACATCGCTTATTGAGCCTCTTGGAAAAACAGCTACTGATCTTGCTGGTAGCCTTTTGAATGCATTTACCCAGGTTTTGCAGTCGGTTTCTTCAGCTATTGCTCCTAAAAAGTAAGAGTTGCCTTTTTTTCCGAAAGCACCTTATACAATAAGTATAGGGTGCTTTTTTTTTGCTTTGCTCCAAGATTTTTTCACTGAAACGAGGAACATACCTCGATTGAAACGACACTGACAGAGAATGTTGCCTGTATGAACATCCAAGAAAATATATCCAGCCTGTTCAGTGATCATTTCAGTAAACCCTTTTTAATCTCAAAAATACAAGGCGACGCTTCAAGCCGTCAATATTTCAGGATTAAGGGCTCTGAAGGATCTTCCATTGCCTGTTATGACCCATCATTTGCAGCATCAACACCAGACACCTACTCGTTTCTTGTACTGCATAGTCTTTTATCAAGGCATGTCATTCCTGTCCCAGCGATTATAGCTACTGATGTAAAAAATGGTCTTCTGCTTCTTGAGGACTGCGGTGATCTCCTTCTGCAAAACATCTTTGGATCCTCACAAGAACACACAGTGCCTGAAAGGTACCGAGAGATCATTGATATCCTTATAAAAATTCAAAGTATAAGCGGCGACAAAAATTCGATCCCATTCAACATCAGTTTTGATCATGAAAAACTGATGTTCGAGTTTAATTTTTTTATCGAGCACGGCCTGCTTGATTATTTCTCACGATCTTTCAATCAGAAGTCGATCTCCCGGTTACGACATGAATTTGAAGCCATTGCAAAAATTCTTGTCAAACCCCGACACTTTGTACTTAACCACAGGGATTTTCATAGCCGCAATATTCTTATTCACCATAATAAAACGGTAATAATTGATTTTCAGGATGCCCGAATGGGGATGCCTCAATATGATGCCGTTTCTCTTATAAAAGACTCATATGTCACACTGGACCAGACACTTTCAGAAGAATTGAAAGCATATCACTATAATGCACTATGCAGTCATGGACTGACAACCATGAGTTTTGACGAATATCTTTTTTATTTTGATATCATGGCTTTTCAGCGAAATATCAAGGCAATAGGTACGTTCTGCTACCAGACCCGAGTAAAAAAAAACAGGGTCTTCGAACACTCGATTAAACCGACTCTGGCCTACCTGCACGATTATATCAACGCAAGACAAGAGCTTAGAGAAGCAGGGAAAATTCTCCAGACTCTTCTTGACGATACAACCCGATGAAAGCATTCATCCTTGCGGCTGGCCTTGGCACCCGGTTGCAGCCCTTAACAGATCATCTCCCGAAGCCTCTGATTCCGATTCTAAATATTCCCAGTCTTTTTTACACTTTTCACCTGCTGAAGCAAGCTGGAATTACCGAGATTATCTGCAACATCCACCACCATGCAAAAACGATAAGGCGCTTTGTTGAAGCAAGCAACCTCCCTGGCCTTACCATCACATTTTCAGAAGAACCAGTAATTCTGGGTACCGGTGGTGGCTTGAAAAAATGCGAGAACTTACTTGGGACAAACGAGTTTCTTCTGGTCAACAGCGACATTATTACTGATATTAACTTCCGGGCACTCATTAATCATCATCAACAATCGGGCCGACCAGGAACACTTACCTTGTATGAAACACTTGAAGCTTCAACCATAGGGAGTGTCGGTGTTGAACAAGGCTTGGTAAAAGACTTCAGAAATCTGCGGAATACAGGACTGGTTTCATCATTCATCTATACAGGAACAGCAGTACTCAGCCCTCAAATTTTCAGGTTTCTGCAAGAAGAATTTTCTGGAATTGTTGATACAGGATTTACAGGACTTATTGATAACGGAGGACTCAGCTACTATAGGCATGAGGGACTATGGATGGATATCGGCACCATGCAGAACTACTGGCTGGCAAATATCGAGAAAGCCTCTTTTATATCAAGCATCTCTGAACAGATGAACCATACAATAGGGATGCAACCACATCCAATTTCCCCTGAAGCTTGTATCAGCCCCGACACTGAAATCTTCAATTCTGTGATTGGTAAAGATTGCGTCATAGAGTCAGGCTGTACTATCAAAAATTCCGTACTCTTGTCGGGGGTAACGATCAAACAGGGAAGCACCATCAACAATGCACTGATCGACCCCTATAGTAAGACGATAATGGAACATCGGCAATAAAACAGGCAAACCACATGGTAACAACAGGATTGGACATTCTACTCAGAAATGCCAGTAGCTTTCGGAACAGGAACATAGGCCTTATCGTCAATCAGACCTCTGTGACCCCTGAATTGAAATACTCATGGAATGTTCTGAAAGAAAAAGGGCTGAACCTCAGAAAAATTTTTTCTCCTGAACATGGGCTTTTCGCCACAGAGCAGGATCAGATTGCTGTTAGGTATCAACCGGATCTTGATTGTGAAGTGATAAGCCTCTATGGCGACTCTGCGGAGTCTCTCCTTCCCGACAAGGCTCTCCTCGACAACCTGGACCTCATACTGTTTGATATTCAGGATGTTGGCGCTCGATATTATACTTATGTCAACACGCTGGCTCTTTTTATGGAAGCCGTTTCTGGAATGGACATAGAAATCATGGTACTTGACCGTCCAAATCCACTGGGTGGAAACATTATCGAAGGGCCACTGCTTGATCCTGGATTTAGCTCGTTTGTCGGTATTTTTCCAATACCGGTTCGCCATGGCATGACAGCTGGAGAACTGGCACACCTCTACCGCGACTTTAAGAAACTCGATGTCAATCTCAGTGTTATCGCAATGGAAGGCTGGAAGCGTTCTATGCTTTTTCCCGAAACAGGCCTGCCTTGGATTCCTCCTTCCCCAAACATGCCGACGTTTGAAACTGCAGAGGTTTATCCGGGAATGTGTCTGTTCGAAGGTTTGAACGTTTCTGAAGGAAGAGGGACAACAACCCCGTTTCAGCTTACAGGAGCACCATTCATCAAGCCCGGTGAACTTGCCGATCGCTGTACAGAGTATGGACTTGAAGGAGTTCTATTCCGTCCAGTATGGTTCAAGCCGACATTTCACAAGTTTTGTGGAGAAGTTATCGGCGGCATCTGGCTGCATGTTACCAATCATACCCGCTTCAATTCATTCGCTACCGGCGTTGCCATGACTTTCGCACTTCATGAGCTTTACCCCGAACACATTAAGTTTTTGAATGGTGTATATGAATTCAATGATGCTATTCCCGCTTTCGATCTGCTTGCAGGACATAGCCATATCCGTACTTCAATACTGACTCATAGGAATGTCGGCAATATTATTACGTCCTGGAAAGCAGACGAAGCTGAATTTTCATCAGTTAAGCAGCGCTTCCACCTCTATGAATAAATGACCTGATGAATCAGAAATATACGCTGCACCACACAAGTTATTAATTAACCTCGCTGAACAGTAGAGACAATGCAACCCATAGACCTTGCCATAATCATCCTATTTCTCATAGGCAATACTCTCTTTGGTCTCTGGCATGGTAAAAGCAACAAAAGCTCTGGCGACTATTTCCTCGGTGGTCACAATCTGCCATGGATTGTTTCGATGCTCTCAATAGTCGCATCTGAAACCTCAGTTCTGACATTCGTAAGCGTTCCCGGTCTTGCCTACAGGGGTGACTGGACCTTCCTTCAACTTGCAATGGGATATATTATCGGCAGGATCCTTGTCAGTTTTGTGCTTTTGCCCATGTATTTTAAACATGGTGTAAGCTCTATTTATGAAGTCATCGGTATCCGTTTCGGTTCTGGAATGCAGAAAGTGGCTGCTCTTGTGTTTCTTGTCACCAGAACTCTTGGCGACGCAATCAGATTCCTCGCTGCAGGTGTTGTAGTGCAGGTGGTTACCGGGTGGCCTCTGCCGCTCTCCATCATGATCATCGGTGTTGTTACCCTTATCTACACTCTATCAGGAGGCATTAAAGCTGTTATCTGGCTTGAAAGTTTTCAGTTCGGTCTTTACCTTCTTGGAGGCATTCTCTCCATTGTTTTCCTTCTTTATAACATGGAAAACAGTTTTCCTGTAATACTCAAGTCGCTCAGCAACTCAGGAAAACTCAACATCATCAATACCGACACTCATATTTTTACCAACCCTCTCACCTTTTACAGCGCATTTATTGGAGGCATTCTGCTATCCCTTTCATCGCATGGGGTTGACTATATGATGGTGCAGCGTGTGCTCGGCTGCAAAGATCTTGGATCGGCCAGAAAAGCCATGATTGGCAGTGGGTTTTTCGTTTTTTTCCAGTTTTCAGTTTTTCTTCTTGCTGGTTCTTTGATTTCAGTGTTTATGCATGGTGCCATAATTGAAAAAGACCGCGAATTTGCATTTTTTATTGTGCACTATCTCCCTGCAGGATTAAAAGGATTATTGATCGCAGGAGTATTGTCGGCTGCCATGTCAACGCACAGTTCCGCAATCAACTCTCTGGCCTCCTCAACGGTAAACGATATACTGGGCGGAAAAGCGTCACTCGGTTTTTCAAGAGTAATCAGTTTCGTATGGGCAATAGTGCTTATCATTATCGCACTTATGTTCGATGCTGGCAATAAGGCGATTGTCATGGTCGGTCTCGAAATCGCCTCATTCACCTACGGCGGACTTCTTGGGCTCTTTCTTTTATCAAAAAGCAAAAGAGATTTCAATCCCACAAGTCTTGGCATCGGCCTGGTTGCCAGTATGGGCATTGTCTTCGTTCTGAAATTTCTGGGACTTGCATGGACCTGGTATATTACTATTTCAGTGTTGATGAATCTTATTGTAACTACCGGAATTGATCTGGCCTTCTTCAAAAAAAGAGTGCCAGACTCCCGAAAACCTGAATAGATATTATCTATTCAGGAAGCCTGTCATAATATTGCTCAAGGCCCGACTGTACTTCTTCGGCTTCATTGATCACTTCAAAAGTTTTATTTTTTGCTTGTTCAAGCCATAATGCCACAACAAGAAGCTCAGCAACATCAGAACGGTTAATCCACCCGCTCCATAATTTGTCTCCGACATCAACATGAAGCTTATGCTGCAAAGGTTCACCATCCTGTAAACCGCCAGGCCGGACAATCGTATACGATCGACCTTCCGTTGAAAATACCTTTCTCAGGTGTTCTTCAGCTTCCCATTTTTTACCAAGTACACCTGCAAAAAGATTCAGGGGATGGTACCACTTGGTAACCGCCATAGAACTTACAAGGCCAAAACGTTTAACCCCTGCTTTCGCTGCCTCATCAACAAGCCGGATTACTCCATCCCGGTCAACATCACCAGGAGATGATTCACCCGTAACAGAATTGGAACCCAGCGCAGATATAACGGCGTCACAACCTTTTAAAGCATCAGCAATATCAGAAGCACTTTGAATCTTGCCAGTAACAATATCAACACTCTCACCAAAAAGACTTAAAGCCTTACTCCTCTCTCTTGAAAATACTCTGACGGGAACACCGTAATGCAAAAGTCTTTTTACTACCCATTGCCCTGTTTTTCCCGTTGCTCCGGCAACAAGAACTTTACCTTTATATGCTGCTTTGGTATCCATGATACATAGATTAACAAACTTTAAATAACTGATTATTTTATAATGTATTAATAGATAAACCTCTTGCGGTTGCTATAAAGTTTCAGTACACAGCAGTAATTTCATTACTTTTTGTAAATATCCGGTATGCAATGTTGAATGAGAAATCCGGAAAATCTATTTCATGCAGCAATCACCAAATCAAGCACTTATGAATCATCAATGGCATGTTTTTGCATTTTTATTTTCGTGCATGCAATTTCTGATGCCTAATTCAGCAGTTGCATACGATCAGGAAGCCCTCGGGACGCTTAAAAAAAGTGTTTCAGAATGGAATTCCATGCGTATTGCACAACAAGGAAAAAGCATCGACCTGTACAAAGTTGATCTTGAAAATGCTGACCTGACTGGAGCAGACCTCAAAAGAACTGTTCTTGTAAGAGCGGAACTAAGCGGAGCAACTCTCAACATGGCCGACTTGAAAGGCTCAAACCTTATGAGTGCTTTTATAAACAAAGCAAATCTGAAAAACGCAGACTTGTCCGAAGCTTCCCTTGTGAAGGCCAATCTCAAAAGGTCGTTCATGAAAAATGCAAAGTTTATTAAAGCCAACCTAAAAAATGCCAATCTGAGATGGGCTATGCTCGAAAACGCAGATTTCAGCAGAGCTAATCTGGAAAATGCTATTCTATTCGAGGCAAATCTGGAAAATGCAAATCTCAAAGGTTCTAATCTCAAAGGCGCAATGTTCCTCGAACATGCCAGTCTCTCAGGAGCCACCTTGTCCAACAATACTATTTTACCTTCGGGCGAAAAAGCCACCTTGCATTGGAGTGCCTTGCACAACGCACAATTTGTCAATGAACCTGAAGCCACTCTGATGAGCTATGACACTCCTCCACCATTTGAGTTTGCAGAGCATGAACCTGCATCAATTAAATTGACAGCTCAATCAGTAGGCATACAACCGCCCAACATCCGAAAGCAGGCTGAGATGATAACAGAAGATGTTGAATCGTGGAACCAGATGCGCCGCAAGAACCCGGAAGTAACAGTAACATTGAAAGAAGAAAAAATAGAAAATTCCAGTCTGAAAGGAATTAATCTACAAAAGGCGGTACTCGCCGGATCGAGCTTTGAAGGAGCATCTCTTGACAACGCCAACATGGAGGGAGCCGATCTCCGAAAGACAAATTTCCATAAGGCTGACTTGCTGTCTGCCCAACTGCAAAGTGCAAATCTTGAAGGGGCCAACCTTGATCGAGCTTTTCTTAAAGGCGCAAACCTCCGTAAGACCAATCTCTCTAACGCCGTGCTTTATGGAGCAATGCTTGCTGGAGCAAACCTTAGCGAAGCAAATCTTGAAGGGGCATCACTATTTGACGCTGACCTTGAAGGAGCAAATCTTGAAGGGGCCAACCTCAAAAATGCAAACATAACTGATACAAATTTCAAAAACGCAACGCTGTCCACTCTAACTATTCTGCCATCTGGTAAGCAGGCTACGTCAGGTTGGGCAATTCTGAAACAAGCTCGATTAGTAAACTAAACACGAGAACTAAACAAATCCGACAACAGATTCAAACAATTCTGTATTAATTTTTTCCAATCAAAATGGAGGTAAGTGCTTTGCATGGAAGAGCGAAAGACTACACAGAAAATGATCTGATCCTCAACAAAAAGCAAACATCTTAAAATCAAGACACTTCGTTAAGTCCAAGAAATCGCTTACGATAAAGAAAATGATGAAGCAGGTGAGCTTTACGAATATTAGGATCACTTGCGTTGAGCCTGTGTTTTTTTCCTGTTCTGGTAACCACATCAAGCGTTCCATCACTATTAACCTTGGCAACTTTCCAAAACTTATCCACCACATAATGATACTCTTCACCATGTTCAAGAGGATATACCTGCTTGGCTCTTGGTCCAGGACATAAAGAGCTTTTAGGCTTATGGTAAACTATCTTATCACCTGCCCTGAATTTTATCATCTATACCTCCTTTTCGGGTGAATCACCGAACGTTATTATTATATGTATTTGTTTATATGTAAAAAAAACGAACAATAAAAAAAACTTTTTTTATCTCCCCACCATAACGTATTGATTCGCGGCAAATTAATCTACGAATCGGATGATAAGACGATCATTATCCATTTCAGCACCCTTTGTATGTAGAGCAGCAAGAACCTGTGGAAGAACCATGTTGCGTCGATGATTTCCAATACTGATAGTCAACTCATCACCGCTTTTAGTCAGATCTATCTGATCTTTTGGTATTCCCGGTAAATACAGCTCCAGATCAAACCCCTCCTTTGTTTGCCTGATTTTGAAAGCATTCTGATTGTAATATACCTTCGAAGGATCCTCATCACCATAGAGCAATTCCTTTAGCTTTTCAAGCGCTTCCATTCCACATATTTCACGAGTATAAAGAGGAACTTCTTTCACTGGCAAAGGACTGAAATTATCGATGATTTCCTGACGGTAAATCTTCTGGTTCTCCTTCCAAAACCGGAAATACGGGTCATTCACTTCCGAAGGAATAATCCGGTTTGAGATCACAAGATCAACAGAGATATTATAAAGACCAAGATAAGCATACGCTCGCAACGATTCCTTGATCACCATTTTTTCAGGATTGGTTACCAGGCGCACAGACGTAATGGAATGGTCAATTAAAATCTTACCAAGCTCGTTAATATTTTCATAAAATTCGTAAGGCACATCCATCATTTCCCTGTCAGGCAGAGAAAAACCAGCCAATGGACGAAATATTGGTTCCACAAGTGGCCTGAGATATATGGCAACATTTTCTAAAGGCTTATACAACCGCCGCATATACCAGCCAGCTACCTCTGGAATACTCAGCAGTCTTAAAGCCGTCCCCGTTGGAGCCGAGTCAATAATTAAAACATCATATTGCCCCTCCTTGTGATGACGAAACACCCTGACAAGACCAAAAATCTCATCCATTCCCGGCAGAATAGCAAGTTCTTCAGCCTGGACACCATCAACACCTCTTGCCTTTAGCACTTCAGTAATGTAGCGCTTGACAGTTCCCCAGTTCTCTTCGAGCTCCTGAAGCACGTCAAGTTCTGCTCCCCAAAGATTGTCACAAACTTTCTTCGGTTGATGACCAAGTTCCACTTCAAAACTGTCAGCCAGTGAATGAGCAGGATCAGTACTCAGAACAAGAGTTTTATAACCAAGTTCAGCACAACGCAAACCCGTAGCAGCAGCCATTGACGTCTTGCCAACTCCGCCCTTACCAGTCATAAGAATAAGCCGCATAGACGCTCCTCACAAGTTAGCTTGAGGTAATATTATTGATAAGTTACAACCCTATCAACCGGAAAAAAGAAACACAACACCAATACTGACTGGCCGATCGATAAAAATGCAGGGTTGCCAATTTTTATAACATTACCGTAATACAAATTCAATATCGGGCAGTGATCAAAGAAGGCGCATAAGCAAGTACATGCAGATACCATTTACCAAATTGCTGACCGGCAAAGCAAACCCCGCATCTAATATAAGTCAATAGCTGATAAAGATAAATCAGATCAACCAATTACAGAACATACCTGAACGATGGCTACGCAAACCTCATTTTTTTCAGAGCCCATTGATAGACCTCATATCATAGAACATACACAACCAGAAACATTCAAATACAATCAACCAAACAAAATGAATATTATGCATAATTATGAATATTTAACGCATAAATTCACATGGTGCGACGCTTTAAGAAATTATCGACATGTAAATAGATATCGAAATATATTATGATATTTGGGCATAAAAACAGGAGATAAACCCTTTAAAATGAGGCTTTTCGATAAAAATTACTTGCTTTGATTTATTTTTTTTATATTGATACCTATTATGCAACTGGATAGCGTATTGATTTTTATTCATTTTGACAGCTCTTCACATGAAGATTTTCACGAATAGCGTCTATAAACCATGAGCTTATGAAGCATGAAAAACATTTTCTTACTTTATCATTTTTTACAATCCTCATTGTATTCGGCTTGACGTTATGCCTTAATGGCACGCGCCTTTCAGGGATAACAACAAACTACAACCCTCTCTATAACACAGCTGAAGCAACCGAGCGTACAACTCAAACTTCAGCAAAACAAAACAAGCCTCTCCCTCTTGTTTCTGAAGGAAAAGCATCCTATTACGCCGATCAGTTTCACGGACGAAAAACCGCAAACGGCGAAACCTTCAATATGCACGACTTGACGGCAGCTCATCCATCCCTTCCTTTCGGCACCTGGGTAAAAGTAACAAACCTCAACAATGGCAAAGATGTCGTTGTTCGCATAAATGATAGAGGGCCTTTTGTCAAAGGCAGAATCATCGACCTCTCTATTGATGCAGCAAAAGAAATCGGCATCATGCGTTCCGGAACAGTACGAGTAAAACTTGAAGCATTCAAATCGGAACCTTCAGCATAACGCACTGCCTGAATTGTTTATTTATTCCTACTTGAAATAACGAACAATTCTCTATTGAAAGTAATTCTGGCAAGGAAATGCTATCTTTGCCAGAATTTTTTTATATTGTAAAGTTGAAGCTATATACGCTTTTTCGTTAGTCGAAATACCAGGGCATCTGGTTTTTTTTTGCCCGCTGATATCGAGGCTCCTTATCTGTCATATTATCCGGCGGAATGCCGGTAAGGCATTTCTTTAAGGAACTGCCAGAGACAGTATTCATGGAGCTACACAATACCATGACAAAGAGATACCGGAAACGGTCGAAATGACAACGTTTAACAAAACGCTCATAACCCTTGGCATTATGACAAAGAAAAAACGATTCACTCCATCAGCTTTTTTCTCCGCACTCTTAACTGTAACTTTGTGTGGGGCACTGAATATCGGAACACTCTATGCATCATCAACCCCGGAGGTTCACAACCCAGCTTCACCAGGCATTCAGTGGTTGCCGGAGAACAATAGTGTAAACCCTGCCTCCTCTACAAGCCGAAGAACTATAGAATCAGGAGAACGCTATCTTGTGGCAGAAGGAAAAGCTTCATATTACGCCAAGAATTTTAACGGTAAAAAAACAGCCAGCGGTGAGTCATTTCACCTCGGCCATTTCACAGCCGCCCAC
>Ga0194037_1002007_pt1 | contig 14035 bp, 13 predicted proteins | sample JunL306m_MetaG_FD_148653 | JGI IMG/M metagenome (GOLD analysis project Ga0194037, IMG submission 148653) | Anoxic zone freshwater microbial communities from boreal shield lake in IISD Experimental Lakes Area, Ontario, Canada - Jun2016-L304-6m | ecosystem: Environmental > Aquatic > Freshwater >...
CGCCTACCCCGACCGCAAGCCTGGCGATTTTGGTCGATGCCCACCTCTCATCAGGCGATTATTTATAAAAAAACCCTTTTACTTGCGCAGCGATTTGATGAAAATTACCGCTTAGCAGCTGACTTTGAGCATTACTTGCGTATTAGCCGCCTTGGTAGCGTGAGAGGTCAGGCATTGCGGATGAGGCGCGATCAGACGATCTTGATTGAAAATGAACCTTATGGCACCGACGCGCAATTACCCCGAGTCTTAGCGGAATACCGGATGGCGTTAATTCAAAATGGCTATCCTAAAATTTGGGCCCATGCAGTTTTTTTGCTTAAATCGGTGTATTTGCAGTGGGCTTTAAAAAGGTGAGTTATTAGCATGTCCATTACCGCTTTAATTTTGACCTATAACGAAGAGCTGCACTTAAAGCGCTGTTTAGAGAGCGTGCAGGCTTTAACGCCGAATATGGTGGTGGTAGATTCGTATTCAAGCGATAAGACCTGCGAAATTGCCCGTGAGGCTGGCGCGACACTTTTACAGCGGGCCTGGGAAAACAACCATTCCACGCAAGTCAACTGGGCCTTAGCGCAACTACCCAAAGATACACAGTGGGTGATGCGCATAGACGCCGATGAAATTCTCACTCCAGAACTCATCGCACAAATTCAGGCTATTTTCCCCAAACTTGGCGATGATATGAATGGCATTACGTGCTTCAGAAAAATGGTATTTCAGGGTAAGTTGATTCGCTTTGGCGGCGTTGGTGCCAATGTCGTATTACGTTTATTTCGCTATGGACATGGGCAGTCTGAAAGCCGTTGGATGGATGAGCATATTAGCGTGCGTGGCCCAATAGTGCATCTGAATGGCGCCATCATTGATCATAACTTGCAATCCTTAGCTTGGTGGAAAGAAAAACATCGCAACTATGCCAAACGCGAGGCAATTGATTTACTCAATTTAGAATTGCAATTTACGCCTGCAGAAGGTGGGGAGCATCAGCTTGCCATGCAAACGCAAATTGGTTTTAAGCGGCGTATTAAGGAGTCGCTTTATGCCAAATTACCCGGTGGGGCAAGGGCCATGGCATATTTTTTTCTACGCTACTTTATCCTTGCGGGTTTTTTAGATGGTCGCGTAGGAGCGAAGTTTCATTATTTGCAGGCCTATTGGTATCGCAATTTAGCTGATCAGTATGTCGCCTTAGTTAAGCGCCAAATGAAAACCAAAAAGCTCAGTGCGCAAAAAGCCATTGCACAGGTACTGGATACGCAAGTATGAAGGTGTCGATTATTACGGTAGCTTTTAATAGTGCGCGCACGATTGAAAAAACCATTCAATCAGTATTAAGCCAAAGCTACCCAGAAATTGAATATATTGTGATTGATGGTGGCTCAACAGATGGGACGCTGGAAATTATTCAGCGGTATGAAAACCGTATAGCTGTATGGATTTCTGAGCCCGATACTGGGATGTATAACGCCATGAATAAAGGCCTTGCTAAGGCAAGCGGGGACGTGATCGGTATTCTTAACTCTGATGATGTGTATATGAGCGATCAGTCAGTAAGCGAGCTCATGGGTCTTATGCAAAAAGAACAAGTTGATGTGGTATTTGCCGACCTGATTTTGGTTGATCCCATAAAAACGGCTCAATTCGTGCGCTATTACGACTCCAGTTACTTTAAGCCTAGCCGGTTTCGCTGGGGCTGGATGCCCGCTCACCCAACCGTTTTAGTGAAAAAAACGCTGTATGCACTAGTCGGTCCATTTGCTACCGATTATCAAATTGCCGCTGATTATGAAATGCTCATTCGTATTTTATTTACGCAAAAAGCCAGTTACGCTTACTTACCCAAACCCATAGTACGGATGCGCGTTGGCGGTGCTAGCACGGCCAATTGGCAGCGCAATTGGGTCTTAAATCAAGAGATTGTTAAAGCCTGTAAAGACAATGGCATCTATACCAATTTAGCGATGTTGCTACTAAAAATCCCAGCAAAATTATGGGGAGCGCGCTTTACCCGCAAATCGCGCCTTGCTGCGCTCAATCATCATCCCGATTAGCGCGTCTTCTTAGCGCACCTGCTTTTGATAGGCCAAATAGGCTTTGGCTAAATACTGCAAGGGCATGATCAATATTTTACTGAGTTGCATGGTTGGGCCCGTTAATTGTTTCTGAAGGCGGGGATTACACTCATCAAATCCCGGAATTTGTGTAGCAGCGATTTTTTGCTCAACTAAGATAGTGCGAATTTTCCATAGCAGAAAGTAATTATCGGCTTGCATTTGGGTTAATTTATTGAGCATCATGAGTTCAGCACTTAACATACGCAGGCGATCTTTTTGCATATTTTTTGCGTGTACTCGAATGGCAACTAAGGGCTTATCAACAAAATCAAAATGAAATTGCCTAGCTATGCGTAGCCACATATCCCAGTCTTCAGATGCGTGTAATTTCTCATCAAAGCCGCCAACTACATCCAATACCTCCCGCTTAATGAGTACGCTGCTACCACTACCAGAAATAAAATTTCCCCGTAGTAAAGCCTGGTACACATCACCCCTCACTTTAGGTGCTACAAGTCTAGTGTTAGCACTTAAAGGCGCGGAACTCTCTGAAATGAGGCTATAGCCGGTATAAACAACACCCAGTTTGGGGTCGACAGAAGACAAAAAGAGCTGTAGTTGGGTGTCTAATTTATGGGCTTGCCAAAGGTCATCGGCATCAAGAAATGCAATATAGGGCGCGGTACTTTTACGAATACCGGTATTACGCGCAGCTGATAATCCGAGGTTAGCTTGCTCTACGAGCACAATATTCAATTGCGGGTGAGCCCCGGCAAATTGCTTCACGCAAGCCGCAGTATGATCAGTAGACCCGTCGTTTACCACAATAATCTGCGCAAGGACGTCACCTTGCTGAGCTACCGATTGTAAGGTTTCCGTGAGATACGCTTTTGCATTAAAGGCGGGGATGACAACGTCAATTTGCGCGCGCATATCTATCGAAACCGCTTTAAAAGGGCCACCAAATCAAAGGGTAATAAAGGCGCAAAGCGCCTTACCCAAGCTTTAAGAAAAGCATCTTTTAAGCGCCCTTGGTTGCTTAGTACACATGCCGCAAGATCAACGCCATCACCTGGAAATTGTTGCAGCTTAATGTGGTAAATCGATTGCAATAAACGTAAACCGAATTGATAATCAGAATAACTAAATGGACTTATGCTATTGGTCATAGCTTTAATCAGACGCTCAGTAGGTGCAGTTGGAGTTTCATTGGGTAGTAGCGTTTGTAAAGCCTCTAGTGACATGCCTTCAGCCCGTTTTTGCATAATTGCTAATTTGGTTCTCGAAATACTTGTGGGCATTTCACGGTATAGGAGCAAAGCCTCACCTAAATTAGCAACACTTGCGTGTTTGGCAATACGAAGCCACAAATCATAATCTTCTGGCGGAAACTTTTCGGGCTCTTCCGGGTATAAACCACTTACTTCCAAAATAGACTTACGCATCATCACTGAGCTATGCACAAAGCAATTTGAAAATAGCAACTGAATTTGTATCTGGCCATTACTAGTAGGGTGGCAAAGTGCGCGATTGGTTGGTGCATCCTCTAGCAAAATATCCGCCCAAGTACCTAGTAATCCGTAATGGGGATGCTGCTCTAAAAAATGGACTTGTTTAATAAGGCGCGTAGGAAGCGATAAATCATCTGAATCTTGGCGTGCTAAATAGGTTCCGCGGGCAAGCCGAATGGCGCGGTTTAGTGTAATCGGTAGACCCACGTTCGCTTGGTGCAGCACTTTCACGCGCTTATCTTGAATCGAATCCACAATCGTAGCTGTGCCGTCGGTTGAGCCGTCATTAATCACAATTAATTCAAAATCGGTGAACGATTGGTTCAAAATGCTCTGAATCGCCGCTTGCAGATAGCGCTCCCCGTTATAAACCGGAAGTAAAACGCTGACCAGTGGACTTGACATAGACTATGAAGGTGAAAAGCTACAATAAGGCAAGAATAGCGCAAACCCTGACGAAAAGGATGCATTTCCTCGCATGACCGATACTACCCCAAAACGTTCTGTAGGCATTGTGACGATTGCTACGGGTAAGTATTACCCAGAATTCATGCCAACCCTCGTTAGTAGCATTGAGCAGTTTTTTGATCTAGAGCATCAGATTGTGACGGTATATTGCTTTACCGATCAGCCCGCTACTATTTCGGGCGTAGTGCATTTTCCTGTAACGCATCAGGCTTGGCCTTTTAGTACTTTACTGCGCTATCACTTAATTAAAGAGCAATGGCAAGCCTTGTCCCAGCATGATTTTTTACTGTATATGGACGCAGATATGCAAGTGCTTCGTTCCATTCCCAAGACGATTTTTGAGCACCCCCTCATTGCTGTTAAACACCCGGGCTATCTAAATATCCAAGGTCCCTTTGAACTAGACCGGCAAGACAGTACCTATGTGGCGCCGCCATTACGCAAGAACTATTTTCAGGGTTGTTTTTGGGGGGGTGAGCGTGTGGCCTTTGAGCAATTAATTTGCTCGCTCAAGGCGAAAGTAGAAGCCGATTTACTCTTGGGTCAGATTCCCATTTGGCATGATGAGTCGTATTTAAATGCCTACTTAGCAATGCATCCCTGCTTTGCCCTATCCGCAGAGTTTGCCTGGCCAGCAGCCACACCACCCAAGGATCGCAATCCCTATATTTTGCATTTAGAAAAACCCCATCAAGAGATTCGGCAAATGCAAGGTCGTGGCACTTCAGGGGAAAAGATCTTAGAAGGACTGAGCCCAACAGAAGCACTAGTTATGTATCAAGAGCTCTATTTAATAGCGCATCAAAAATGCCAGCGCTTAGAAGCGCGGCTCATGAATCATCACGGTATTTGGACGCGTATGCGTGAGTGGTTGGCATATTACAAAAATAAAAACTAAGCCAAGGTCTTTACTACACACTTCCTATGGCCATAGCGACTTCATCCCTGATTGTGCCCTCCTCTCCAGTAGTCTCAGTAGTGATGGCAGTCAAGGATGGCGCAGATTTAGTCGCCGATGCAGTGCAGTCGATTTTGGATCAAAGTTTTACTGATTTTGAATTCATCATCATTGACGATGGCTCAAAAGACGATACCTTAGCTATTCTCAAGGGTTTTTCTGATCCGCGAATACGGATTTATTCGCAAGAAAATCAGGGTTTGGCGCGCGCCTTAAACCGCGGGTTTAGCTTGTCGCAGGGCCAATATCTCGCGCGTCAAGATCACGATGATGTTTCTTATCCCACGCGACTGGCTAAACAACTGGATTTTTTACATCGTAATCCAAGCTATGGCTTGCTGGGCACAGCAGCTGATATTTGGAATTCGCAAGGCCCAAGCGGGCGAGTCCATCAGCATCCCACCACGCCAGGTGTACTTGCGTTCGATTTACTATTTAATAATCCCTTTGTTCATACCTCATGGATGCTGCCCAAGGCAGTGATTGATCAGGTGGGTAACTATTCGATTGATCGCACTCGCGAGCCCCCTGAAGACTATGAACTTGTCTCGCGGATCGTAAGATCCTATCCAGTAGCTAATTTATCTGAGCGTCTAGTAGCGTACCGCGAAGTGGCCAATAGTTTATCGAGTGGATTACGAGTGCAAGCAGAAAAAAATAATGCCTTTGTGAGGTGTTTAGCGAGAATTTCTGCTGAAAATCTAGCCTTTGTCTGTCAATTAGAATTTAATCATCCTGATGCTGTGAATTTTGGCGCTCTCGTGCACCGTGATTACAGTGCACTTCTTGGAGAGCCAAATATACAGGTGATTAGCGAGCGCGTGCGCTTTGCAGCAAAGGCCATTGCGAAGCAATACCAAGAGCCAGAAGTGCTCCAAGCGCTTTCCAGTAAATTAGATTTATTGACAGCCAATTATTTTATGGGCTTTTCTGGCGTTAGTTGGCACTTGAAAACCCATTACCGCATTAAAAATAAATTGCGCAAATTATTTAGCGTAAATGTTCTCTAAACTTTCATGAAAAAAGATCCAATGCACTTGAAGATCTTGCAGGTCAATACGCTTGATAAAGGCGGTGGTGCAGAGCAGGTGGTGGATAACCTTAGTAATCGATATCGTGGTCTGGGCTATGAGACTCTATTGGTTGTTGGTGAGAAGCGCTCTAACAATCCTACCGTCATTCCAATTCCCAAAAATGAAAAAGAAACTGGCTGGGCGCGCTTTTGTTTGGGCTTACAAGCCTATTTATTACCGCTACAGGGCAAAATTCGCGGGATTGCGCGAATGCGCCAATGGCTTGCCGACTTAGCTATAGGGGTTGACGCTCTGCCACGCTGGTTAGGCATGGAAGAGTTTCATTTTCCAGCTTCAGTACACTTACTTGAGCTAACCCAATTTTCACCCGATATTGTGCAAATACACAATTTACATGGGGGGTATTTTGATTTACGCGCACTAGAAGAATTATCGCAGCAGGTTCCAGTGGTACTGACCTTACATGATGCTTGGCTTTTAAGTGGTAATTGCGCGCATTCACTAGGTTGTGCGCGCTGGCAAACGGGTTGCGGAAATTGCCCCGATATTCATATTTACCCAGGCTTATCGCGTGACTCTACAGCGCTAAATTGGCAGCGCAAAAAAAGGATCTATGCACGTAGTCACCTTTATGTTGCCACCCCTTCCCAGTGGCTCATGAATCAAGTGAAAGACTCAATTTTGGCCCCAGCTATAAAAGAGGCGCGCGTCATTCCCAATGGGGTAAATACACAGATTTTTTCTCCTCGAACGCAAGCTGATGTACGACTGGAATTAGGTCTACCTAGAACCCAAGCTATTTTTCTTTTTGCTGCCAATGGCATTCGGCGTAATCCCTTTAAAGATTACGACACCCTACACCTTGCCATTACATTGCTAGCTAAGCGAACAAGTCAAGATATTTTGCTCCTTGCTCTAGGCGAAGAAGGGCCTGATGAGCAAATGGGTTCAGTACGCATTCGTTATCTTGGGAAAGTATTAGATCCAAAAATAGTCGCAAAGTATTACCAAGCAGCTGACTGGTATGTGCATGCCTCTAAAGCCGACACCTTTCCGAATAGTATTTTAGAAGCGATGGCTTGTGCTACCCCAGTTATCGCCACAGCCGTTGGAGGTATCCCTGAGCAAATTATCGATGGTCACACGGGCTATCTAGTGGCTGCTGGTGATAGTGAAGCTTTAAGTATAAAAATGGAATATGTTTTGGCTAATCCCAAAATACGAGACCAGTTGGGGGTGGCGAGTGTTAAACGGGTTGCCGAACACTTTACTCTGGAGTTACAGGCGCAACGCTACATCGATTGGTTTAGACAGATCGAAAAAGTAAAACTAGGGCAATAAAAGTTAAGCCTATTTTTGATTTAAACGTAATCGTGATAAGTAAATTCTGCCCGATCATTACGTACAAAAACTAAATCCATTTGCCATAAGGTATTGTCAAACGGGCGCCATTCAAAATCAACAGCATCAATGCATCGAAATCCTAATAAATCCAGATGAGTACACATTTGTGAAAATGTCAAACTGGTTTTTGTAAGATGCTGAACATAGCACTCGATGACGATAGCTGCCGTTTCCTTTAGCGTAGTTGCAGCCCCAGTTAAAATTGGTAGTTCAAACCCATGGGTGTCAAGTTTAAGAAGATAGGGTCCTGATAGCCCCCTTGTAGCAATTTGCTTATCGATCGTAGTTACTGGCAGTTCGATATTGTTCTGAGCATAGGGCTCATACGAAGCTTGTCCGCCAAAGGGATTGCCAGCGTCAAAGAAAATATGACCTTCTATATCGCCGGCAGCAGCTAGGCAATATTGGGAATTCTGATGCTCTTGTATGAACGCTTCCAGTTTCGGCTGATGAACTGCTTGGGCCTCAATCAAGAGATAGTTTGCCAAGGGAAAAAACCCCATGGCCATAGCTGCCCAGTGTCCATCGCTAGCACCGATATCTATAATGGTATTAAGAGTTGGCCCACGCTTCGCTAAAGATTGCATCGCCCCGCGCATACTGCCGCGTGAAATGGTATTAGCGGTTGGCGCAAGACGTACTACAGTAAGACCAAAGAGCTTAAAAATACCTTGAATATATAGACGAAATTGGGATTTTATTTTTAAGTTTAAGCTCATGTTTTGTCGCGCTAAGTGCTTTCGCCTAAATATAAGCGTATTGCTTCATCAACGTCATGCGTATCTAAAATGAGCCTGCCTTTTTCGAGCACAATGGCGTGTTTACAAAATTGCTTAATAGCGTCAATTCCGTGATTGACAAAAATCACAGTAGCGCCACTATTACTAATAGCTTCCATTTTGATGAGACATTTTTTTGCAAATGGCACATCTCCCACCGCTAGAACTTCGTCAAGTAGAAGTATATCGGGCTCTAAGTGGGCTGCAACTGAAAATCCTAAGCGTGCTTGCATACCACTTGAGTAACGTTTAAGAGGGGTATCAATAAATTGCTCGATTTCAGAAAATGCGACGATCTCATCAAATTTGCGGATAATTTCAGTTCGTCCCATTCCTAATAGCGCGCCGTTGAGGAAAATATTTTCACGACCCGAAAGCTCACCATGAAAGCCTGAGCCCATTTCCAGCAAACTGGAAATACGGCCATGAATCACAATTCGCCCTTCAGTGGGTTTGGTGATTTGGCTTATTATTTTTAGGAGGGTCGATTTGCCAGCCCCATTGAGACCCATAATACCAATCTTATCGCCTTTGGGAATTTCAAACGAGACATCTCTTAGGGCCCAAAATTCTTCGGTTGTCACTTCAAAAGGATCTTTTTGCCCTTGCTTAAAGTTTGGAATAAATTTGCGGGTAATAAGACGCCGGTAGTGTTCTGCCAACTCTTTTAGAGAGCCAGCTCCAGAGCCATGCTTAATAACATAGAGCTTAGAAAGGTTTTCAACGCGAATAGCAATTTGACTCATTAAATCGTGTCCGAAAAATTATCTTCTGCCGCGCGAAAAACTTTTATACCTAAATAGAGCATCGCTATGCTAATGACTACTGCATAAATGAGACCAGGCCAAAAAGGCGCGATCACATTGGGAGCTAGGCTCCACCGAAAGCCGTTAATAATGCCAGCGATGGGATTTAGGGAATACAGCATCTCCCATTTTTTTGGGACCAATTGGTTCAGATAACCCACGGGAGAAAGATAAATACCCAGCTGCAATACAAAGGGGATGAGCTGTTGAAAATCACGATACCGGGCATTCAGCGTAGCTGCTATTAATCCAAGGCCAATTGCCAGCATCGCAGCAGATAAAATAAAAATAGGAAAGCAAATAATTTCCCACTGAATCGGTACGCTATACCAAACCATCATCCCTAACAGAAGAATAAATCCAAGCGAAAAATCGACTAGTCCTACAACTAAGGTGCTAATGGGAAAAATCAACCGTGGGCAATTGACTTTGGTCACCATGGTGGAATTGGCAATGAGGGAGTTGCTGGTTTCACCAAAAAGATTGGCAAATAAGAACCAGGGCACAATGCCAGCAAAGACCACAAACCCATAGGGCAAACCGCTTGAATCGAGCTTAGCAATCGAGCCAAAAAGTAGGCTAAAGATCAGCATGGTGAGAATGGGTCGAATTAAAACCCAGCTAACACCGACTAAGGTCTGCTTGTAGCGCACCGTTAAATCGCGGCGAGTGACATAAAACAGCAATGAACGGCGCTGCCAAATAGCCTTCCAGTAATTCTTCGGGTTTGTTTTAGCTTCAAGAATTAACATGACTTAAATTATATCGGTAACACTCCATGTAAGTGCCCATTTTTTATAAAAATGCCTGTAAATTCAATGATTAAGCTGGGTTTTGCCTTCTTAAAGACGGCTTTTGAAGTGGTAAAATGGTTCCTTACAAGAAAAGGCGACCCGATTTTTCAATGTCCATCTTAATTACTGGCGCAGCAGGGTTTATTGGCGCAAATTTAGTAGCACGCTGTCTTTTGCAGGGCAAAACCGTGCTGGCGGTTGATAATTTAAGTCGCGGTACGCTCGCTAATTTGCACGCTTGCCAGGTAAACCCTCGCCTTACTTTTGTAGAGCTGGATTTAACTGATCTTTCTGCATTCCAAAGCTGTGTTGCGAACTACCATCCTAAAGATCCGATCACAGTAGTGTGGCACTTGGCTGCTAACTCCGATATTCCTGCTGGTATTACCGATGCGGGCGTGGATTTACGCGATACTTTTTTGAGCACATTTAATACGCTTGAAGTGATGAAGCAATTGTCGATCCCCAGTCTAGCTTTTGCATCGTCATCGGCAGTCTATGGTGATTTTGGTAGTCAAGTACTTACCGAAGATACGGGGCCACTTTTTCCTATCTCGAATTACGGTGCAATGAAGCTCGCTTCCGAAGCGCTCATTAGCGCAGCAGTAGAAGATTATTTACCACAGGCGTTTATTTTTCGCTTTCCTAATGTAATAGGACTGCCCGCTACGCACGGCGTCATTCTCGATTTCATCCATAAATTGCAGGGTAACTCGCAAACCCTAGCTGTGCTAGGTGATGGCACGCAACAAAAAAGTTATTTACATGTCGATGAATTGCTGGATGCAATGTTTTTTATTACCGAGCATGCAAAGGACCCACTCAATTATTTTAATATTGGCGCTGATGATAATGGCATTACTGTTAAGGAAATTGCGGAGTTAGTTGTAAAGCGCGTTTCTTCGGGCGCGCAAATTGACTATGGGCAAGGTAATAAAGGCTGGGTTGGCGATGTACCGAAATTTAGTTACTCGATTGAAAAATTACGCAGTTTAGGTTGGCAACCTAAATTACATTCGCATCAAGCCGTGCAAAAAGCCGTCGATCAGATTGCCACTGCCATATTGGGTGGGTAGTTGATGGTAAAGCAAGCCATCATCCTTGCTGGAGGTAAAGGCACGCGTTTAGCAGCGCGTTTAAATGGCTTACCTAAACCGCTCATTGATATTGCTGGCAAGCCTTTATTAGAGCGCCAAATTGATTTGCTTAAACGCGCCGGTATTGATGAGGTGGTATTACTCGTAAGTCACGAGGCGGAGGTGATTCGCAAGTTTTGTGAGACTCATCACAACTGGGGTTTAAAGATCATACTCATTGATGATGGAGTGCCTTTGGGTACTGCTGGGGCAACACTTGCGGCTTGGGATTATTTAGCCGATGATTTTTTAGTAGTCTATGGCGACACCATGTTAGAGGTGGAACTTATGCGCATGACTAAGTTTCATGAAGCGCATTCTGAAGTAGCGGCAACTTTATTTTTACATCCTAACGATCATCCCCACGATTCAGATTTAGTGCAGCTTAATTCTGCTGGGCAGGTTATTGCTTTTCATCCTTATCCGCATTTGCCAGAAGTTTTTTTACCTAATTTAGTTAATGCCGGTTTATATGTGGTGCGCAAACGCGTATTAGCGACTTTGCGTAATGCGTGGCGTAAAAAACCTCAGCTCATCGATTTTGGGCGCGATCTTTTTCCTACTTTGCTAACTGAAGGCAAAGAGCTGCTAGGCTATATTAGCCCCGAATACATTAAGGATTGCGGTACCCCAGCGCGCTTAGATAAGGTGACTCAGGATTTTATTGATGGGCGCATTACCGCCTTTAGTTTGAAGGAGCCGCAACGGGCTGTTTTTTTAGATCGGGACGGTGTCTTAATTCACGAAGTTGGTCACTTATATCAGCCAGAGCAGTTGTCTTTACTGCCACAAGTAGGCGCAGCACTTAAGCGCTTAAATGAGTCGCTTTACCGCGCTATTGTGATTACCAATCAACCCGTAATTGCGCGCGGGGACTGCACCGCTAAAGAGTTACAAAGTATTCATAATAAGTTAGAAACTTTACTCGGGCGCGAAGGCGCTTATTTAGATCGTATCCTCTATTGCCCCCATCACCCTGATCGTGGTTTTGCTGGAGAAGTTGCTGCACTAAAAATACCGTGCCAATGTCGTAAACCCGCCATTGGCATGATTGAAGAGGCGCAGAGAGACTGGAATATCGATTTAGAACATTCTTGGCTTGTGGGGGACACCACAGTGGATATGCAAACAGCCCACAATGCCGGAATTCGCTCCATCCTTTTGGAAACAGGTCATGGCGGCCTTGACGCGCGGTATCCCGTTGTGGCTGATTACACCCTGCCGAATTTAGCAGTAGCGGTGGAATTTATTCTCAAGACCCATCCTGAGCTTTTAAAGCAATGTAAAGAATGGGTTTTACCAGTGATGCCTGGTGAAGTGATCATCATTGGCGGACTATCGCGTAGCGGTAAAAGTATTTTCGCTAGCACCTTAAAAGAGGTATTGATGGAGCGTGGCATCACTACGCATATCCTTGCCTTAGATGGCTGGTTAAAGCCAGAAGATCAGCGCGAGCCTGGTGTGTTGGGTCGCTATGATGTGCAGGCGATAAAGGCTTTACTTAAGGCCTGCGTGAATCGTGGGGAGCCCATAACCCTGGCAGTGCCGATTTACGATAAAAAGGTCCGCGCAGCTCAAGCAATAAAACAAAGCGTCACCGTAGGCGCTCAAGATGTAATCATCATTGAGGGTGTCGTGGGGGCGGCCCTAGCACCGGCTGCAGACGGTGCTGGCGTACATACTTGGTATGTCGAGATTGACGAGTTAGTGCGTAAAGAGCGGGTCTTACGCGAATACGCCCTACGTGCTAAAACTCTAGATGAGGCTGTTAGTATTTATGAAAAGCGCCTTTTAGATGAAAATCCAGTCGTGCTAGAGAGTCGCAAGAACGCCCAACGTACTTTGGACTTGGGCTTAGGTTAAGGACAAGGCTTAGGATAGGACTTGGAATAAGTTACGGAAAATATGATTATTAGTAAAACCCCTTTACGGATGAGTTTTGTTGGTGGCGGCAGTGATTTGCCTGCCTACTATCAGCAATTTGGCGGTGCAGTGATTAGCACGGCCATTAATCATTTTGTGTATGTCAATGTCAATCCTAAATTTGATCAGGGTATTCGGGTTGGCTACGCTAAAAATGAAGAAGTCAAAGAGGTAGCGCAGATTGAGCATCCGCTGGTACGTAATGCGCTAACACTATTAAAAATTCAAGGTGGAATTGAAATTACCACGATTGCCGATATTCCTTCTAGTGGAACTGGCCTTGGATCTTCGAGTACGTTTACGGTTGGTCTTTTAAATGCCCTACATGCGTATTTAGGGAACTCCGTTTCTGCATTGCAATTGGCGCAAGAGGCTTGTCATGTAGAGTTAGATTTGTGCCAAGATCCCATAGGTAAGCAAGATCAATATGCGAGCGCCCTAGGGGGTTTTAATTTTATTGAGTTTGCTCCTGATGGATCTGTTCAAGTGCAACCCATGACTTGCTCAGCTGCGACCCAAACCCAGTTGCAAGCAGGAATATTACTTTTTTATACCGGAAAAACCCGCTTGGCTAGTGATTTATTGCGCCGCCAAGGCCAGTTACTAAGCGCAAGTACTGCTAGTCAAGAAGTGATGGCCCAGATGGTGGGTTTAGCCTATCGCTTGCGAGATGATTTAAATCGCAATCAGGTAGATACCTTTGGCGCTATATTGCATGAGGGATGGATGCTCAAAAAAAGCCTGCTGGCTGACATTAGTGAGAATACGATCGATGCCTTCTATACCATGGCCCGCAATGCAGGGGCATTGGGTGGCAAAATACTGGGAGCAGGAGCGGGGGGGTTTTTAATGCTTTATGGCCCGCCAGAAACCCATCCTGCTATTGAGAAAGCCCTAGCGCCACTGCGCCGAATTCCCGTGCAGTTTGAAGCTTTGGGTAGTCAAATTATTTTTTCGCAAGCGTAAATATAAAAAAGAAACTGTCTATGAATACCTCCACCAATCAAACAAGTGCCTTAGCCTATACCGAGCGCTTAAGTCATGTTTTAAAGCAACTCGATCACGCGGCAATCGACCGTGGTGTCGCGCTGATTGAATCTGCTTGGAAGGCGGGTAAACAAATTATTACGCTTGGTAATGGAGGAAGTTCGTTGACGGCTTTACA
>Ga0194037_1002008_pt1 | contig 14031 bp, 9 predicted proteins | sample JunL306m_MetaG_FD_148653 | JGI IMG/M metagenome (GOLD analysis project Ga0194037, IMG submission 148653) | Anoxic zone freshwater microbial communities from boreal shield lake in IISD Experimental Lakes Area, Ontario, Canada - Jun2016-L304-6m | ecosystem: Environmental > Aquatic > Freshwater >...
GGGCTGGGTTGGCGCGGTAAACATACCCTCTTACTCAATCGAGAATCGGGCTCAACTTTTTTCTTGGGTGAGATTTTGGTAGACGTACCATTACCGCTTGATCAGGAGGAAGCAGAGCATTGTGGTACTTGCCAGTCATGCATTGATATTTGTCCAACAAAGGCAATCACTGCACCTTATCAATTAGATGCGCGCCGTTGTATTTCTTATCTCACCATTGAGAACCCAGAAGCGATTCCAGTGGAGTTTAGAAGGGCGATGGGTAATCGAGTGTATGGCTGTGACGATTGTCAGTTAATCTGCCCCTGGAATAAATTTGCAAAGCGTACAGAGCTGCCAGACTTTGCTCAGCGCCATGGCTTGGGCCAAGCAAGTCTTTTGCATCTATGGTCTTGGACGGAGGCAGAGTTTGAGCAGCGCCATGAGGGCAGTGCGATTCGTCGCATTGGATATAGTCGCTGGCGCCGAAATTTAGCGGTAGCCATGGGTAATGCGCTTGCAAGCCCTGAGGTTACCGAGCTAGTTAAGGAAGAAATTCACAGGGCATTGACTGAAGGTCTGGCTGACGCTGATGCATTGGTGATGGAGCACATTGAGTGGGCTCTAAACGCTTACAATTGATACATGTCATCCAACGACCAGCCCTACATTGATCCCAGCGAGATAGCGTTAGACGAGTCAGTAACTCAACGCTTTCAGAGTCCTAGGGACGCATTTTGGTCTGGCATCCGGGATGCTGCTGGTGCTCCCGCTATGGTTCTGTTTGCGGGTATGGTGGGCTTTGGTGCGATGGGTAAGACCAATGGCTTTGATATTTGGTTCACCACCTTCACTTCTTTCTTTATGTTTGCCTTGCCAGGACAAGTCGTTTTACTAGAGATGGCGATTACGGGTTCATCTGTTTTAGCCATTGCGCTGGCAGTGACCTTAACTTCAACCCGTTTCATCACGATGACGGTGACACTCTTTCCGCAGTTTCACCATAAAGACCGCAATCGCAGTTTGTATGCTTCAGTACATTTATTAGCGATGACCGCTTGGGCAATCTCGATGCGCGAGTTTCATGCAATTGAGACTAAGCATCGTTTAAGTTATTTCGTGGGCTTAGGTTTACTCTGCTGGTTGATCTCCGTACCCGGAACAATCTTAGGTTACTTCTTAGCGGGTATGGTGCCAGCGCCAGTGACTTTAGGTCTCGTCTTTATTAATCCTTTGTTCTTCTTACTCACCTTTACTGAGGTAAAACCTTGGATTAATCGAATCGCAATCTTCTTAGGCTGTATTTTCGGTCCGATTTTCTTTATCGTAGATCGTGATACTAGTTTGCTCACTGCAGGGCTTGTTGCTGGGACACTCGCTTATTTCATTGATCGTAAGTTCTTGCGGAAGAAAGCCGGGGTTATCGGTTGATGAATGCAATGGATACCATGACCAATGCACTCTCGGGCTGGGGTTTATGGATTGCCTTGGTTGGCGCTTGCCTGGGTACCTACTTTTGTCGGGCTATTGGTGTCTTTCTCTCGAAGAGCATTAACCAAGAAAGCGAAATCTTTCGTTGGCTAGCAGCAGTGACTTATGCGATGGTTGCGGCCTTAACGGTGCGACTGATCGTCATGCCTTTGGGTTTAATGGCGACAGTGCCACTATGGATCCGTATTCTGATTTGCGCCTTAGCTATTGGCGTGATGGTATCCAAACCCACCAAACGCCTAGTTCCCGCTTTGTTGACGGGAACTTTACTAATGGTAGGTTATGGTGTCATGCGTTAACGTAATACGATGACAATATTTTGAGATTCAATTGCTAAAGATGCGCCGCCAGAATGATGGCGATATGGACTGCCTCTCTTTGTGTGCCATCAGCAATCTGATGCCGACAACTGGTGCCATCCGCTACTATCCAAGTCTCGGGCGACTTCCGAATACTAGGCAATAGACTGAGTTCAGCCATTTGTTTGGAGACTTCAATGTGTTCTGCTTCATAACCAAAACTACCCGCCATACCGCAGCAAGATGATTCAATGAGTTTTGGTTCTGCTTTGGGAATGAGTTTGAGCAACTCCATTGCAGGAGTTACGGCGGCAAAAGCTTTCTGGTGGCAGTGCCCATGAAAGAGTACTGGCTGACTTGCTTCTTTAAGATTGAGTGTGAGCGTTCCTGCTTTTACTTCACTCGCTAAAAACTCTTCCAAAAGTTGTGCTTGCTGAGAAACTGAGATTGCGTGCTCACCAAAGCCCATCACTAAAGCTTCATCCTTCAAAGTAAAGAGGCAGGAAGGCTCTAAACCAATGATGGGGATATTCTGTTGGGCATAAGGTGCGAGGTGATCGATTAATTCACCAAGAGTTTCTTTGGCCTTATCCACCATGCCAGCAGCAAGATAGGTTCTGCCACAGCAAAATTCTTTTGAGCAGGTGTTTTCTGTATTTGCAGCTACTTTTTCTGCGGGCCTTGCTATTTTGCTTTCACTCTTCTGGGGAATGTGGACGCGATAACCTGCAGCTTTGAGAACTTTCAGGGCGGCAATCAGATTTTCATCTTCGAAATAGGCATTGAAGGTATCGGCCAACAGGACAACTCCCTTGCCATTAGTGCTTTGTGCTAATTCTTCTGGTGTGAACTGATGGCTTTGCGCTACTTTCTGATTCCAAAAAGTGTTACTTCTCCAGATTGGCAAACTTCTCTGTGCAGAGATACCCATCAGCCATTCTTGTAACTTAGCAATGGGTGCAATGTGATTGCGCAGATTGAGTAAGGCTGGTAAGAAGGGAGTATTGCTGATGATGGCAGCATATTTTGGTAAGTAGGCTACTGCTAGATCCCTTAAGGAGTGACCAACCCGTTTCTTGTAAGCAGATAAAAACTCAATCTTCATCTTGGCCATATCAACGCCGGTAGGGCACTCACGGCGGCAGGCTTTGCAACTGACGCAAAGCTCCATCACTTCTTTAATAGCATCACTAGCTAGTGGAGATGAGTCAATCGTTGCACCACTCTTGATATCTAGTTGATTTGATAATGCTAGCCGTAAGGTATTTGCTCTTCCTCTGGTGAGGTGTTTTTCATCCCGAGTCACACGGTAACTTGGACACATCACTTCAGCATCAAACTTGCGGCAGTGACCATTGTTATTGCACATCTCTACAGCTTTAGCTAAGCCCATTGCAGGATCGCCGCCAGTTCCTGGAGCAGTCGTTTCTTCGGTAATGGGATTATTCTGGACATTCCAAGCCGACCAATCTAAGGCTGGCTGTAGAGGGATGACTTTGTAATTTGGCGGAAACCGAAAGTTACTTGAGTCATCCATCTTGGGAGGGTTGACAATCTTGCCAGGATTAAACAGCCCCTTTGGATCAAAAGCATATTTGATTTCTGCGAGGGCTTCAGTGATCTTGGGTCCAAATTGCCAAGAGATCCACTCACCACGACAGAGGCCATCACCATGTTCACCGCTGTAGGCTCCTTTGTATTTGCGCACCAATGCAGAAGCTTCTTCTGCTACAGCACGCATCTTCTGTGCCCCTTCTCTGCGCATATCTAGAATAGGGCGCACATGCAATGTGCCAACAGAAGCGTGGGCATACCAAGTTCCGCGTGAACCATGCTTAGAAAAAACCTCTGTTAATGCTTGGGTGTAGTCAGCCAAACTCTCTAAGGGAACTGCGCAGTCTTCAATAAAGCTCACTGGCTTACCATCACCCTTAAGGCTCATCATGATGTTTAAGCCTGCTTTACGTACTTCCCATAGATTCTTTTGTGGGGCTGCTTCAGACATCAGTACAACTGAGTCTGGTAAACCCAGGTCACCCATGAGTTCTTGAAGCGCCTTGAGTTTATCGAGCAGCAGCGCATGCGCTTCCCCAGAAAACTCAACCAAAAGAATCGCCTCTGGTGTTGGTGCAGTGTGATCAATTAAGGCTGTCTCAATCGTTTTCTTAAAGCTGGGATTGCTGCGCGCCAAATCAATCATAGTGCGATCAACTAACTCAACTGCAGTAGGACCTAGCTTTACGATATGTTGGGCGCTATCCATAGCTTTATAAAAACTAGCAAAGTTCACGACGCCAAGTACCTTGTGCTGAGGTAAAGGCGCTAATTTGAGTGTGAGCGATTTGAAGTAGGCTAGGGTACCTTCGCTCCCTACAAGTAGATGCGCTAGATTGACACTGCCATCTTGCGTATAAGGCAATTCGCTTTGGGGATGGAAGATGTCGAGGTTATAACCTGCAACACGTCTTAATACTTTCGGAAAATGGGCCTCAATCTCTGGTTGCAGAGTGGTGGCCAAGTCTTTAACAAAATCACCCAGTTCTTTAGCAACTCCAGAGCTATTTGCGTAGTTAGCAAATTGGGCAACTCTGCCATCTGCAAGCCAAGCATCAATGCCTAAGACGTTATGCACCATATTGCCGTAAGCAATCGAACGGCTGCCGCAAGAGTTATTGCCGGCCATACCACCAATAGTTGCTTGTCCTGCAGTAGAGACATCGACTGGGTACCAAAGACCATTTTGTTTGAGTGAGCCATTGAGGTGATCTAACACCATGCCTGGCTCTACTTCTACAGTGCCTTGATCTAAGTTGAGATCAAGGACATTACGAAAGTATTTAGTGTTATCGATCACTAGAGCTGCGCCAGTGGTTTGACCGCACTGACTAGTGCCACCACCACGAGGTAATACGGGTACTCCGAGTTCTGCCGCAATCTGTAGGGCGCTGGCAATATCTTGTGCCGTCTTAGGAACAAAGACGGCTACTGGCATAGCTTGATAGATAGAGGCATCCGTCGCGTAACGACCACGACTGGCGCTATCAGTCATCACTTCGCCAGAGGTTTCTTGACGCAAGCGTTTGGCTAATTGCGCCTGATCAACCATCAGTTCTTTGATATCTAAAGGTTTATTCATTTGATAGTCTCTACTCTTGTAGTTGCAACTTCAGCTTTAAGAAGTTGCACCACGACATCACGTTTATTTCTGACGTGCTGAATCATGATCTTGCGCATACGTGCGCTATCTCGTGCTTTCAGGGCATCAAGCATCTCTTGATGTTCTTCAACAGCCTTTTCCCATTTCATGCCATCTTGATTAGATCTAAAGCGTAAAGCTTCAATCCGAGCATTCACTTGGGAGAAGAGCTGGGTAAGTACGGGATTATTTGCTGCTTGATTAATCAGATGGTGGATACGAAGATTCAGTTTGTAATAGCTAGATAAATCCCGACGTGCGTAAGAGGCCATCATTTCATATTGCAGGGCTTCTAATTCAGAGAGGGCAGTATCACTAATATTGTTTGCTGCCAACTCCCCTGAGAATCCTTCGAGATCGGCAATGACATCAAAGGTGTGCATCACATCTTCCAAGCTGAGTTGAACTGCAATCGCGCCACGGTTCGTAATTAATTCAACCAAGCCATCAGCTGCTAATCGACGTATCGCCTCACGAATGGGGGTACGAGAAACATGGAGACTTTCTGCAAGCTCGCGTTCATTCAGCTTGCTTCCGGGTGCAATCTTCCCTTCCACCAAAAGTAATCTGAGCTTTTGGAAAATAGCTTCATGCAAATTTTGTGAATTGGGCTGTTCAATTACCGTCATGCTGCAACCCCTTGGTCTCTATATTTGTATACAAAAATATCAATAAGCTATCATAAAGCATAAATACAGCCTTTTAGCACTAAATAAAGCCTATATTTTGATACTTATAAAAAATAATTTGTATGCAAAATAGATAATTGCCAAAAATTGTCATACACTAAGGGGATTATTCAACCTAAAACCAATGAGACTAAAGATGCTGAAACTTGATAACCACCTATCTGGACGCCATTTCTTACACATTCCCGGCCCAAGTCCGGTTCCTTCTCGCATTTTGCGTGCTATTAGTTATCAAACTATTGACCACCGTGGTCCTGAGTTTGGTGAGTTTGGCTTGAAGGTCTTAGATGGTATTAAAAAGATTTTTAAGACCAAGCATCCAGTCATCATTTATTCCGCCTCGGGAACGGGTTCATGGGAAGGCGCCTTAGTCAACGTGCTCAATCCTGGTGACAAAGTGCTTTTTTACGAGACTGGTCAATTTGCGAACTTATGGTGGGCGCTTGCAGACAAAATTGGTTTGCGGGCTGAGGTGATTGGTAAGGCTGGTAAAGATACTTGGCGTTGGGGTGTTGACGCTTCAGTCATTGAAGAGCGCTTGCGTAAAGATACCCAACACGAAATTAAAGCAGTGTGCGTAGTGCATAACGAAACCTCGACGGGTATGACCTCTGATATCGCTGCCGTTCGTAAGGCAATGGATGCAGCAAAGCATCCAGCGCTACTTTTGGTGGACAGTGTATCTGGCTTGGGTTCAGCAGACTATCGCCATGATGAGTGGGGTGTGGATGTCACAGTTTCAGGATCACAAAAAGGCTTGATGTTGCCACCGGGGATTGGCTTTAATGCACTCTCACCAAAAGCAATTGAAGCAAGCAAGCACAGCAAGATTCCTAAAGCGTATTTAGCTTGGGATGAAATTCTAGAAGCCAATAAAACCGGTTACTGGCCAACTACTCCCAGTACCAATTTAATGTATGGCTTGCACGAAGCAATAGATATGATGATGGCTGAAGGTTTGGATACGATTTTTGCTCGTCACCAACGTTTGGCGGAAGCGTGTCGTCGCGCAGTAACAGCCTGGGGTCTTGAGAATCAGTGTCTAGATTCCACCGCTTACTCCCCAGTCTTAACTGCCGCAGTAGTTCCGGAAGGAATGGATGCGGATCTCTTGCGCAAGCATGCTTTACAGAAGTTCAACCTTTCACTGGGAACTGGACTTGGTAAGCTCAAAGGTAAGATCTTCCGTATCGGCCATTTGGGTGACTGCAATGAGCTAAGCTTGATGGCAGCGCTTAGTGGAGCTGAAATGAGTCTGGGAGCAATGGGCTACAAACCTAAAGAAAGCGGTGTTGTCGCAGCCCAAGAGTTCTTGAAGTAATCAGAAAATGGCATTCAGGGTGGGGTGGAGTAGGGATCCCTAGGGTTATCCAGGCTATACCCCTTATAATTCAGGTACTTATAGAATTGCATTAACCAGATACACCCCATTCGAGACAGAAAGAAAAAAACATGTTCGCTACTAAACCGTATTTAACTCAGGTTGATGTTCAAAAGATTTTGGATGCAGCCAACAAGCATGCTACTGAAAATAATTTCGCAGTGACCATTGCGGTCTGTGATGACGGTGGTCATTTGTTGGGTTTAATTCGTCGTGATGGTTGCGCTCCCTTATCGGCTTATATTGCAGAAGAGAAGGCACGTACGGCTGCAATGGGTATGCGCGAAACGCGTATTTACGAAGAAATTATTAATGACGGCCGTCATGCTTTCCTATCTGCCCCGCATGTTTCTGGCATGTTAGAGGGTGGCGTCAATATCGTGGTGAACGGACTTACCATCGGCGCAGTCGGCGTTTCCGGCGTTAAATCGGCGGAGGATGCTGAAACTGCGAAGGCCGGCATCAAAGCCATTCTGTAAGTTACCTTGACTAATACTGATACTGAAATAACTTCTACTACAGGGGCTGACATTACAGTCGCCCCTAGTACCCCTAGCACCTCTAGTACCTCAAATATTACTAGTGCTCCTTCCCCGGCAACGATCACTTTTGCTGATTTTGGTTTAGATCCGAAGATTCAGAAGGCGGTCTCCGAGCAGGGCTACACCATCCCTACGCCGATTCAAGCGCAAGCTATTCCGCATGTACTAGCCGGCAGAGATCTCATGGGTGCCGCACAGACTGGCACTGGTAAGACTGCAGCATTTGTACTGCCCATCATTCAACAGATTTTGCGTCACGCAAGCAATAGCGCCTCACCTGCGCGCCACCCCATTCGAGCCCTAGTTCTTACGCCTACTCGAGAGTTGGCGGTACAAGTTTCTGAAAATGCGGCGAACTATTCGAAACATACTGATTTACGCGCTGCGGTTGTGTATGGTGGCGTAGATATGAAAGAGCAAGTTGCCACTTTGCGCAACGGCGTGGAGATTTTGATAGCTACTCCAGGGCGCCTGTTAGATCACATTGGGTCCAAAGTGGCCAATTTATCTCAAGTAGAAATTCTGGTGCTAGATGAAGCGGATCGCATGCTTGACATGGGTTTCTTGCCAGACTTACAGCGCATCATCAATTTAATCCCCGAGCAAAGACAAACCTTATTGTTCTCTGCAACCTTCTCTCCAGAGATTAAGAAGCTGGCGCAAAGTTATTTGCGCACACCTGTGACGGTTGAGGTGGCACGTCAAAATGCCGCGGCAGATACTGTTAAGCAGGTAGTGCATATGGTGTCTTCTGCTGATAAGCAGCGTGCCATTGTCAAAGTGTTAGAAGATCGTACCCGTCAGGGTTTATCGCGCCAATGCATTATCTTTACCAATAGTCGTTTGGGCTGTGCCAGGTTATCTCGTGCCCTCGAGCGGGATGGTATCAAGGCGGGCGCGATTCATGGAGATAAGAGCCAAGGCGAGCGGACCTTAACTTTAGATGCATTTAAATCCGGTGCAATTGAAGCTTTGGTGGCAACCGATGTAGCAGCGCGGGGTTTGGATATTCCAGACATGCCCTGTGTTATCAACCATGAGTTGCCTTATAGTGCGGAAGACTTTATTCACCGTATCGGCCGTACGGGCCGCGCTGGAAGTACAGGCGATGCGATTGCTTTAGTAGACGCAAGTGAAAAGCGCTTACTCGACGATATTGAAAGACTCATGAAGCGCAAATTAGATGTTCTGCCTTTGCCTGAAGGAGCTCCTTCGCAAAGTAGATCACCTTCAAGTAGTTCTTCATCTGGCAGACCTTCATCCAGCAGCAGTACACCAAGTAATGCGCCAGCAAAAATGGTTGATCCCTTTTTCTATAAGCCCTATGAACCTAGCCCTGCAGCTCTGTCATCCACAGATACCGCAAAGCCGGAAGAGAAAAAAGTCGGTATTGTGGCTGCCAAGTCCACTGTCGGCGCTTTGCTGGGCGGCTTTAAAAAGAAATAAAGAAATAAAGAACTAAAGAAGTAGAGAAATAAAGAACTAAAGAATTTAAGAATTAAAACTTACCAAGCACGAGTGGCAGATAGTAGCCACTCTGCAATGGTGATGTTCTCACCATCTGGTAAATTCCTCAGTCCCAAATGTTGTGCTGCTTTGCGTAATTCAGCAAGAGCATGCCTTACATCTTGAGTGTGAATTTGCGTTGCCAATGTTTGTTTACTGAGTTTCTCTCCATGCTCATCAAGCACGAGTGGTAGATGCCGGTAGTGCGGCGTGCAATATCCCAACACCTGTTGTAGATGGATTTGCCGTGCAGTGTTGCTGAGCAAATCTTCCCCGCGCACAATGTGAGTAATACTTTGTTCGGCATCATCTACAACCACTGCGAGTTGATAGGTAAATAAACTGTCACTTCTACGCAATACAAAGTCACCCACTTCTGTATTGAGGTCTTGACTTTGCTGCCCCAGCGCTAAATCTGCAAACTCAATATGGCGATTTGGGGGCAGGGCTATACGCCATGCCGCTTTGGGTGTTTCTGAAAATTCAGGCGAGTTCGGTGCCCATGCTGCGGGTCGGCATGTTCCTGGGTAGACCATCTCTTGATTACGGGGGGTTTCTATTCCTCGCTTTGCTAGGGTATTGGCAATCGTCTGCCTCGAGCAATTGCAGGGATAGATTAATTTGAGCGTATTTAGGCGTTCCAGAGCCCTTTGGTAGAGATCTTGGCGTTTGGATTGATAGGTGACCTCACCATCCCAATGAAGGCCGCAGGCAAGCAGTTGAGCTTGAATGACTTGGTCAACCCCCGGAATACATCTGGGGGTGTCTAAATCCTCTATCCTGAGTAGCCATTGACCCCCATTTTTACGAGCATCTAACCAGCTTCCAAGGGCGGCAACTAGAGATCCCGCATGCAATGGGCCCGTAGGTGAAGGGGCAAATCGCCCACGGTAGCCGTCGGCTGGGGAAGGAAGGTTTTGGGATAGGGACACAGCTAAAATCATCTCATGGCTTTACCCCGTTTTATACATCTTCGCCTTCATTCCGAGTTTTCAATTACGGATGGAGTCGTGCGCATTGATGATGCGGTAGCTGCAGCGGCTAAAGACGATATGGGCGCATTGGCCTTGACCGATTTAAGTAACTTATTCGGTTTAGTGCGTTTTTATACTGCTGCCCGAGCTGGTGGTATCAAACCCATAGCTGGTGCTGATGTTTGGGTGACTAATCCTCAGGATCCAGACCAACCGCATCGCTTATTGCTGCTGGTACAGAACCATTCTGGTTATCTCAATCTCTGTGAGTTACTTAGTCGAGCCTCTTTGGATAATCAAACACGCGGTCGTGCCGAGATTGACTCCACATGGTTTAGTGAGCCCGCTGCAAAAGTGGAAGATAAGAAAGATCAAAGAACTCTCACCGATGGTTTGATTGCGCTTTCAGGTGCGCGCATGGGTGAGGTGGGTACTGCTCTATTGGCAGGGTTAGAGGAACAGGCCAAGATTGCTGCAAGACGTTATGAGCGGTTATTTCCCAAATCCTTTTATATTGAAGTACAGCGGGGTGGTAATCCGCAAGATGAGAAGCAACTCCAACTGGCTTGCCATTTAGCGAGCGAATTGGATCTGCCGGTAGTAGCAACTCACCCAGTGCAGTTCATGAAAAAGAGTGATTACATAGCACATGAGGCCAGGGTATGTATTGCTGAAGGGGAACTGCTAGGCAACCCGCGTCGCACAAAGAAATTCAATGACGAGCAATACTTCTTAAGCCAAGCAGAAATGGAACAGCGCTTCGCAGATTTGCCCGCTGCTTTAGCCAACTCGGTGGAGATTGCTAAGCGTTGTAACTTATCCTTGGTGCTCGGTCAGCCACGTTTACCCGATTTTCCGACGCCACCAGGAATTACCTTAGATGAATATCTCTTAGCACTTTCGGAAATTGGTCTAGAGCGCCACATGGGGCGGAACTTTCCGAACGCAGAAGAGCGTGCCAAAGAAATGCCGCGTTATCACGAGCGCTTAGTGTTTGAAGTGAAGACGATCTCGCAAATGGGTTTCCCTGGTTACTTCTTGATCGTGGCAGACTTCATTAATTGGGCTAAAAATAATGGCGTGCCAGTAGGCCCAGGTCGTGGATCGGGTGCAGGCTCCTTAGTAGCCTACTCATTAGGAATCACGGATCTAGATCCACTGCGCTACAACTTGCTCTTTGAGCGCTTTTTAAATCCAGAGCGGGTATCCATGCCCGACTTTGATATCGACTTTTGTCAGCATGGCCGTGACCGGGTCATTCAGTATGTAAAGGACAAATACGGTAAAGATGCCGTCAGTCAGATTGCTACCTTTGGCACGATGGCGGCTAGAGCAGCGATTCGGGATGTGGGGCGCGTATTAGAGCAGGGCTATAACTTTGTTGACGGTATAGCTAAGTTGGTTCCGAACAAGCCCGGTCAATATATGACGATTGAAATGGCTAAAAAGGAAGAGAAGCAATTAGCCGAACGGGAAAAGAATGAGGATGAGGTGCGTCAACTTCTCTCTCTTGCACAGCAGCTAGAGGGAATGACGCGTAACGTGGGTATGCATGCAGGCGGTGTCTTGATTGCCCCGGGTCGCCTCACCGACTTTTGTCCACTCTACACCCAAGAATCAAAAGATCAAGACAGTAGCTCCGTCATCAGTCAGTTTGATAAGGATGATGTAGAGGCGATCGGCTTAGTCAAGTTTGACTTCTTGGGTTTGACTACGCTCACCATTTTGGCTGCAGCAGAACGCTGGATTAAAGCCTTACATGCTGAGCGCAAGGATTGGAGCATCAGCGATATAGCGCTCGATGATGAAAAAGCCTTTGACGTATTAAAGAAAGCAAACACCGTTGCAGTGTTCCAGCTAGAAAGCCGCGGCATGCAAGGCATGCTGCGTGAGGCTAAGCCTGACCGTTTTGAGGACATCATTGCGCTCGTGGCTTTATATCGCCCAGGCCCAATGGATTTGATCCCAGACTTTATTGAACGGAAACATGGTCGTCAAAAAGTGGAGTACCCAGATCCGCGTATTGAGCCAGTTCTGCGTGAGACCTACGGCATTATGGTTTACCAAGAGCAGGTGATGCAGATGGCTCAGATGATTGGTGGTTACTCATTGGGTGGTGCTGATATGTTGCGCCGAGCAATGGGTAAGAAAAAACCAGAAGAAATGGCGCAGCATCGCAAGATCTTTAGTGATGGTGCAAAAGCGGGCGGTATTACTGAGGCTAAGGCAAACGAGATCTATGACTTAATGGAACGTTTCGCAGGTTATGGATTTAATAAATCGCATGCCGCTGCCTATGCACTCTTAGCCTATCAAACTGCTTGGCTCAAGGCTTATTACCCTGCAGAATTTATGGCGGCCAACTTATCACTCGCAATGGATGACACCGATAAGGTGAAGATTCTATATGACGATTGCTTGGCTAATCAAATACGCGTCTTCTCCCCCGACATCAATACCGGAGTACATGAGTATGCACTCTTAGCCTATCAAACTGCTTGGCTCAAGGCTTATTACCCTGCAGAATTTATGGCGGCCAACTTATCGCTCGCAATGGATGACACCGATAAGGTAAAGATTCTATATGACGATTGCTTGGCTAATCAAATACGCGTCTTCTCCCCCGACATCAATACCGGAGTACATGAGTTCACCCCGCTGCGAGCACCAGATGCTGCCCCTGATGCACCAATCAGTCACATTCGTTATGGATTGGGAGCGGTTAGGGGAACGGGTGAGGCAGCGATTGAAGCGATTGTCAAAGCCCGTGAATCGGGTGGGCCATTTAAGGACTTGTTTGACTTCTGCGCCCGCGTAGACCGCCGGCAAGTGAATCGTCGTGCCATTGAAGCCTTGATGCGAGCCGGTGCGTTTGACAGTCTGTATCGTGACTCAGTCGTACCTGGTGGTAATTTGTACGACATTCGCTCTACTTTACTTGCGTCCTTAGCAAGAGCAATCGAGGCTGCAGAACAAGCTGAGGCCTCGATTCATCAGGTCAGTTTGTTTGAGATTGCTGGTGAGGAGAATCGCCATTTACCGGAGTTAGTGCGTGAACCGGTTTGGTCTGAGAAAAAACGCCTGCAAGAAGAGAAGACCTCGCTCGGTCTTTGCTTAACAGGACATCTGTTTGATGCCTATCGCGATGAGACGACGCATTTTATTCGCCAGTCCTTAGCGAAGGTGGTGGAAGGCAAGGATCAATTGATCGCCGGCATTATTACTTCAGCGCGTATGCTGACTGGGCAACGCGGTCGCATGATGATTGCCACTATCGATGATGGCAGCGCTGCCATCGAAGTAACGCTGTATAGCGAAGTATATGAACCCAATCGTTCATGGCTAAAAGAAGATGAGCTCTTGGTTGCCAAGGTCAATGTGACGCCAGATAAGTTCTCTGGCGGAATGCGGGTGGTGTCTGAAGCTGTGATGGATATCACTGGCGCACGGATGCGTTTTGCGCGCAATATTCATGTTTGTATTGATACGGCAACTGACTTGAAGATGCTGCGTAGTCAGATTGGACCTTACCTCATGGCTAATCGTGCGCGCGATCCTAAATTAGGGGCTCCATTCTCGGCGCTCCCAGGATCCAATGAAGGTGTAAAGGGATTAATGCTGACGGCTGCAGTCACCACAAGCGGCGGAGCATGTTTAATGCAATTCCCGGAAGAACTCAGAATTTATCCGGATGATGCTTGTCTATACAGCTTGAACCAATTACTGGCCTCAAAACAAAAAGACTCTGTTCAGGTTCAGTATCACTAAGTAAAACTAAATTTATTTTTGCAGAACTTGCTCAATTGCTGCGATGACTTGATTGGGCTCCAATAAGTCTAGGCATTCACTATAGCTATCAGCGCGATCCAGGCATCCTGCTTTGCGACAAGGAACACATTCACCGGGTCCTTGCAGGATAGTGACATTACCCACTGTCTGTGTGCGGGCGCGCAGTTGATACGGTTGCGCACCAG
>Ga0194037_1002009_pt1 | contig 14020 bp, 14 predicted proteins | sample JunL306m_MetaG_FD_148653 | JGI IMG/M metagenome (GOLD analysis project Ga0194037, IMG submission 148653) | Anoxic zone freshwater microbial communities from boreal shield lake in IISD Experimental Lakes Area, Ontario, Canada - Jun2016-L304-6m | ecosystem: Environmental > Aquatic > Freshwater >...
GAATAGCTACGTCGAACATTTGACGCGGAATGATGCTGCGCATCTTAGATACCACTTCGCGTCCACGATGCTGACTATTACTTCTATGAACAATCACCGAGAGCGCATCCACTCGATCGCCATTAATCAAAATATCTACCTTGACTACATCCGCTGGACGATATTCTTTAAACTCATAATCCATCGAGGCATAACCACGCGAGATCGACTTAAGGCGATCAAAGAAATCCATCACTATTTCTGCCATCGGTAATTCATATGTCAGTTGCACTTGACGGCCAAGATAGTTCATCCCCGTCTGAACGCCCCGCTTGCCGACACACAAGGTGATGATGGATCCTACATATTCTTGTGGCATGTAGAGATTCACCGTCACAATCGGCTCCATGATCGTATCGACCTTACTGGTCTCGGGTAATTTTGATGGGTTATCCACCATCAAGATCGTGCCGTCAGATTGCTGCACTTGATACACCACGGTCGGAGCGGTGGTAATCAAGTTCATGTTGTACTGGCGCTCTAAGCGCTCTTGCACAATTTCCATATGGAGCAAACCTAAGAAGCCACAGCGGAACCCAAAACCTAAAGCTTGAGACACTTCTGGCTCGTATAAGAGCGAAGCATCATTCAACTTGAGTTTCTCAAGTGACTCTCGCAATTGATCGTATTCACTAGCCTCTACAGGATACAAACCCGCAAACACCTGAGACTTCACTTCTTTAAATCCAGGCAAAGGCTCGGTTGCCGGAATACGGCCCTGCTGACCAGTTGTATGGGTAACGGTATCCCCTACTTTGGCAGCTTTTAATTCTTTAATGCCGGCAATGATGAAGCCTACTTGGCCAGCACTCAATTCAGGACGATCTACCGATTTGGGGCTGAAAACCCCAACGTGCTCGACCAAATGGCTTGAACCATTGGCCATCAAAGTAATTTTGTCTTTGGGTTTGAGCGTGCCGTTGACAACACGTACTAACATCACTACACCGACATAATTATCGAACCAAGAATCGATGATCAAACATTGGAGTGGCGCACTAGCATTCCCCTTTGGCGGCGGTACCCTCCGAATCATTTCTTCAATAACTTCGTGTACGCCTAATCCAGTCTTGGCGGAACAAGTCACTGCACCAGTCGCATCAATACCAATGACATCTTCAATCTCTTGGATTGCTCGCTCAGGATCAGCTTGAGGTAAATCAATCTTGTTCAGGACGGGGACCACTTCAACACCCAGCTCGATTGCGGTATAGCAATTAGCTACTGTTTGTGCTTCAACACCCTGACTTGCATCCACCACCAATAAAGCACCTTCGCAAGCGGATAAAGAACGGCTTACTTCATAAGAGAAGTCGACATGTCCTGGGGTATCAATCAGGTTGAGGTTATAAATCTGGCCATCTTTGGCTTTGTAGCTCAACGCGGCTGTTTGAGCCTTAATTGTGATGCCCCGCTCGCGCTCAATATCCATCGAATCGAGAACTTGGGCTTCCATTTCGCGATCAGAAAGACCGCCACAAAGTTGAATAATCCGATCGGCAAGCGTCGATTTGCCGTGATCAATGTGGGCGATGATAGAAAAATTGCGGATTAAATCCATAGCGTCTTAATAGGTCATTCAAGAAAACGCCTTGTCAGAACGCACCACAATGATGCGCTGCAAAAAGTCGTCTTAAAAGGATTGTAATGGGTGACGCCCAAAAGGCGCCGAACCCCATTTTTAACCCCAAAAAGGGCTTATTTAGGCCTTACTGGGATGACGAGAGTGCTGTCAGAACGGCGTACAAAGACCGGAACAGCCTTATTGGCATCCAGGCCTTTAACCAAAGCCTCAAATTGCTTTACCCCAGTGATGTCTGCGTCTGCAACTCGAATAATCACATCTCCAGGGCGAACTCCAGCCTTAGCCAAAGGGCCATCCCCTAAACCGGTAACCTCAACACCACCTTTGATATTCAGATCCTTCTTCTTGGTATCTGATGGCTCGCTTACTGTCACCCCAAGTACATTTACTCCGCTACTATTGGCCGCAGGTACATCAGATTTTTTATTAGCCGTTTGAGGGGCATCGGTATCGGCAACCGTAACACTTAAATCACGCGTGCCGCCTTTGCGCCAAACTTGTACTGTAGCGATGGAACCAGGTTTTGTCTCTCCAACTACCCGAGGTAAGTCCGTTGACTTGGGAATCTCGCGTCCATTAAAACTCAGAATCACATCGCCCGATTCAATTCCACCAGCAGCTGCAGGACCACCAGGGTCGACATTGCGAACATAAGCACCGCGTGGTTTACCCAAACCTAAACTCTCTGCGACCTCTTTGGTCATCTCACCTAAAGCAACTCCAATACGACCACGAGTCATTTTTCCATTCGTGCGTAACTGGTCTGCAACCCGCATTGCCTCATCAATTGGAATTGCAAATGAAATTCCCATGTAGCCACCCGAGCGACTAAAAATTTGAGAGTTGATGCCAATTGCCTGACCAGCCGTGTTTAGCAATGGCCCACCCGAATTTCCGGGGTTGACGGCAACGTCAGTCTGGATAAAGGGTAGATAGTCACCGGTATCACGACTCTTGGCAGACACAATGCCTGCGGTAACGGTATTTTCGAGACCAAATGGCGAGCCAATGGCGAGGACCCACTCACCTACCCTCACTTTAGAAGAGTCGCCTAATGGTAATTTCGGTAAGTCTCGCGCTTCAATTTTGACTACTGCGACGTCAGTACGCTTGTCTAACCCCAGTAACTTTGCTTTGAATTCTCGCTTGTCAGTCAATGTGACGTAGATGGTGGTTGCACCTTCAACAACGTGCGCATTCGTCAGAATCAAACCATTAGATTCAATAATGAAACCAGAGCCTACGCCACGATCTGCTTCTTGAGGTTTGCCAGGATTAGGCTGCGCTTGTTTTGGTCCGTTTGGCATTCCCGGAATCGGAACACCAAAGAAACGACGGAAGAACTCTGCTTGGTCTTCAGGCATCCCAGGAATGCCACCCGGCGTTTGCTGGGTGATTACTTTTTCTGTAGTCCGAATATTCACAACAGCAGGACTTGCACGCTCGACAAGATCGGCAAAATCAGGGATCGTAACCCGAGGATTTTGTGCAGAGGCGGTAGATATGAGCGCAGTTTGCCCAAGGCTAAAAATAGCCACGAGCGCAATTAAATACTTTTTCAACATGCTATTAACCTACTTGGTGAAAACCAACAATAAAGATAAAGAGAATATTAGGTCAGCTTACCAAAAATCAAGGTGCCGTTAGTACCACCAAAGCCAAAGTTGTTTTTAACCGCATGGTCGATCTTCACGTCCCTAGCGGTATTGGCGCAGTAGTCCAAGTCGCATTCAGGATCTTGATTGAAGATATTGATGGTGGGAGGGGATTTCTGGTGATGCAGGGCCAGAATCGTGAAAACTGACTCCAAGCCACCTGCACCGCCCAAAAGGTGGCCAGTCATTGACTTGGTTGAGTTAATTAAAGCCTTCTTGGCATGGTCGCCCAAGGCGGCTTTGATGGCTTCAGTTTCGTTCTTATCACCCAGTGGTGTAGAAGTCCCATGGGCATTCAAATACTGAATTTGATCCGGATTGAGATGAGCATCGCGCATGGCATTCACCATACAACGACGTGGACCATCCATATTGGGTGCAGTCATGTGATACGCATCACCACTCATACCAAATCCCAGTAATTCACAATAGATTTTGGCACCGCGTGATTTAGCATGCTCGTACTCTTCCAGCACCACGACTCCAGAACCCTCGCCGAGAACAAAGCCATCACGATCTTTATCCCAAGGGCGTGAAGCCGTAGCAGGATCATCATTGCGGGTAGAGAGTGCTCTTGCTGACGCAAAGCCACCAACACCTAAAGCGGAAATAGTTGACTCAGCACCGCCAGCCACCATGACATCAGCGTCGCCATACTGAATTAAGCGTGTAGCCAAACCGATGCTATGCAAACCCGTAGTACATGCAGTTACTGCAGCCACGTTTGGACCTTTTAGACCAAACAAGATACTAAGGTGTCCAGAAATCATATTAATGATGGAGCCCGGTACAAAGAATGGCGAGATACGACGAGGGCCACGAGCCAATAACTCAGCACCGGTTTCCTCAATCATTGGTAAACCGCCAATGCCAGAGCCCACCATCACGCCTACGCGCTCCGCGTTTTGCTCAGTGATCTCTAATCCGCTGTCGCGAATCGCCTGCGTGCCTGCAGCAATACCGTAATGGATAAAGGTATCCATATGGCGTGCCTCTTTGGCAGAAACATATTCTTCAACATTGAAATCTTTCACCTCTCCAGCGAAATGCACGCTAAGCGGAGTGTGGTCAAACTTCGTGATGGTAGCAATGCCTGATTTGCCCGCGAGCAAATTAGACCAAGCTACATCAACGGAATTACCAACAGGTGAGATGAGGCCAAGGCCGGTGACTACAACCCGGCGTCGGCCATTTGATGCTGACACAGTAATACCTAGGCTAGGGAATTAACCCTGAGCTTTTGATTGCGCAAAGTCGATTGCGAGCTGAACAGTGGTGATCTTTTCAGCTTCCTCATCAGGAATTTCGATGCCGAATTCGTCTTCCAAAGCCATTACTAGCTCAACAGTGTCAAGAGAGTCAGCGCCTAAGTCATTCACAAAAGAAGATTCATTCTTGATATCTCCTTCAGCGACGCCTAACTGCTCAGCGACGATCTTCTTAACGCGTTGTTCGATGTTATCCATTAAGTCCCCCAGGGGTTGTAAAAAAACGATGAAAGGATTTTATCAGCTTGGCGGAGCAAATTAGCAAAACCGCCAAAAAATGATGAAATCCTTGCTTTGACCTTAGGCTAAATAGAGTCCGCCATTGACGTGTAGGGTATTACCCGTAATATATCCCGCTGCTGGGGAGGCTAAAAATGCCACCGCCTGGGCTACATCTTCTGGGCTACCAAGGCGGGCTAGCGGAATGTTCACTTTTAGGGCATTTTGCTGCTCTTCGCTAAGTGCACGCGTCATATCAGTATCAATAAATCCAGGAGCCACGCAGTTTACGGTGATGTTGCGACTACCAATTTCACGAGCAAGGGCACGGGTCATTCCAGAAACACCCGCTTTAGCAGCAGCATAATTTGCCTGTCCTGCATTACCCATGTGGCCAACGATGGAAGTAATGTTAATAATGCGACCACCCCGCGCTTTCATCATCGGGCGCAAAACTGCTTGAGATAAACGGAATACCGAACTCAAATTGGTATCAATGACATCACTCCACTCATCCGCTTTCATGCGCATTGCCAAGTTATCGCGTGTAATGCCTGCGTTATTCACCAAAATATGGATGCCGCCATGTTCTTTCACAATCTGTTCAATGATTTCTTCACAAGCATTTGGTGCAGTGACATTCAACACCAAACCACAACCACCCGCAGCCTTCAAGCGCTCATCAATCGACTGGGCACCAGCAGAAGAAGTAGCGGTACCAATGACTTTAGCGCCGCATTTCGCTAACTCATCTGCAATCGCTTGGCCAATACCGCGCGATGCACCTGTTACTAAGGCAATTTGTCCGCTTAAGTCGAGATTCATATTAGTCTTCCGCTAGATCGATTGGTTTGTTATTGAGCTTGATATTGAGTTTGATCTTGATATTTATTTTAGAGTCGCCAGCACTTCATTGAGGCTAGCTTCATCAAATACGGGTACGCCAGTTACTTGATCGTGAATCCGTTTAGTAAGTCCTGCCAATACCTTGCCCGGACCACACTCTACCACTTGGCTTATACCCTGCTGCGCCATTGCCTGAATGGTTTCTTGCCAGCGCACCGGTTTAGCAGCCTGGCGGACTAAAGCATCTTTGATCGCTACTGGATCATGCAAGATTTCAACATCCACGTTATTGATAACTGCAATTGTTGGGGCTTGAAATTCGACATTCGCTAAGTAGTCTTTCAGTTTTTCTGAGGCAGGCTGTAATAAAGAAGAGTGGAATGGTGCAGAAACAGGCAGTGGTAATGCGCGCTTGGCACCAGCCGCTTTGAGAAGTTCACATGCTTTAGCCACGGCATCACTTGCACCAGCAATCACTACTTGACCAGGGGCATTGAAGTTGACTGCCTCAACTACTCCACCTGAAGCAATGCTTGCTTCAACGCAAATCTGAATTACAGTTGCATCATCCAAACCTAAAATGGCAGCCATACCGCCAGTACCGACGGGCACTGCGCTTTGCATTGCCTCAGCACGAAAGCGAACTAAAGGCACAGCATCTTTAAATGCAATCACGCCAGCAGCAACCAAGGCTGAGTATTCACCAAGACTATGCCCAGCCATCACTCGAGGAGTAGAGCCGCCAGCAGCCAACCAAGCGCGATAAAAAGCAACGCCAGCTGTCAGCATTACCGGCTGGGTATTAGTAGTTAAGGACAATGCTTCGGCTGGACCTTCAGCAATCAGTTTTGCCACATCCTCACCCAAAGCTTCCGAAGCTTCATCCAAAGTTGCCCGCACTTCAGGGCGCTCAGAAATGGAATTGAGCATCCCAACAGATTGAGAGCCTTGACCAGGAAATACGAATGCAAATGTCATGTGATTAATTCGCTAAAAAAGGGAAACTATTTCTTAGTACTTGAGTGCAACCGCACCCCAAGCAAAGCCACCGCCAACGCCTTCTAGTAGAAGATATTGACCACGCTGAATTTGACCCGAACGCACACCCACATCTAAAGCCAAGGGAATCGACGCGGCTGAAGTATTACCGTGCTCATGCACTGTCACTATCACCTTGTCCATAGACATCCCCATTTTCTTGGCCGTACCTTCCATGATGCGGATGTTGGCTTGGTGGGGCACTAACCAATCAATTTGTTCTGGCTTGAGATTGGCTTTTTCTAATGCTTCGTAAGCTACTTGCTCCAAAACCTTCACGGCTAATTTAAATACAGCCGGCCCATCCATGGTCATAAACGGAGAGCCGTGCACTTCACCGTTGCCGGCACGACCAGGGACGCAAAGAATATCGCGCTGGCTACCATCAGCGTGCAAAGCCGTTGACAGAATGCCAGCTTCTGAAGAGGCTTCTAAAATAACTGCGCCGGCACCATCGCCAAACAATACGCACGTACCACGATCTTCAAAATTGAGAATACGTGAAAATGTTTCAGCGCCAATCACCAATACTTTTTTATAAGAACCGCAACGAATAAAGGCATCGGCCGTTGCTAAAGCGTAAGTAAAGCCAGCGCATACCGCCTGAATATCAAATGCTGCACAGGCTGTGTGCGCGCCCAACTTATCCTGCACAACACAAGCGGTACTAGGAAAACCCCCTAGATGATCTGGCGTAGAGGTTGACAAAATAATCAGATCTAAATCTTTAGAAGTAATACCAGCACTATCCAAGGCAGCTTGTGCAGCCTTCACAGCCAAATCACTGGTGAGTTCATTTTCAGCAGCAAAATGACGCGCAGAAATTCCGCTGCGCGTAGTAATCCACTCATCACTGGTCTCTAAGCCTGTTTTGGCAAGCCGTTCAACCAAGTCTTGATTAGTGAGTCGCAACTCAGGCAGATAACTTCCAGTGCCAGCTACTCTTGCAAAGATGCTCATTCTTTTGTCTCCGCCGCAAAGGCTGCAGCAATACGCTCTACCATACGGTTCTTAGCAGCTTCATACGCACGGTCTAAGGCAAAACCAAATGCAAAACGATCGGCAGAGCCATGGCTCTTAATAACGCAACCGCGCAAACCTAATAATACCGCCCCGTTGTAGCGGCGATGGTCAACCCGCTTACGCACACGCAGCAATGGCACCATGGCGCAAATTGCCATTACCTTGGTCATGAGTGAACGATTAAATTCTTCACGAATCATCCCACTCATCATTTTTGCTAACCCTTCGCTGGCTTTTAGAACAACGTTGCCAACAAATCCATCGCAAACCACGATGTCCGTGGTTCCCTTGAAAATATCATTGCCTTCTACATTGCCGTAAAAGTTTAAATTGGTTTGACGCAGTAATTCGCTAGTTTGCTTTACGACTTCATTGCCCTTAATGACTTCTTCACCAATATTGAGAAGGCCAATGGAGGGGTTCTGTGTACCATCAACCACCTGCACCATGACATTCGCCATCTGTGCAAACTGCACTAAATGCATTGGCTCACAGTCAGCGTTTGCACCGAGATCTAACATTGTTGTGCCGCGCCCCAATTCATTTGGGATAGCAGTGGCAATCGCTGGGCGATCAACGCCCTCAAGGGTTTTTAAGACATAGCGTGAGATAGCCATCAGCGCACCAGTGTTACCAGAGGAGATGACGGCGTCAGCCTTAGCTTCTTTGACCAGCTCAATTGCCACGCGCATTGAAGAGTCTTTTTTGCGACGCAAAGCCACTTCAATGGGGTCATCCATCAACACTACTTCGCTTGCAGGAATAATTTGAATACGCTCTATGAGCGCTTGGGCAGATTGACTCAAGGCCTGCTTGATGATTTCCGGATCACCAACCAAGGCAATCTTGACATCGAGATGTTTTTCTAGAAAATCGCAGGCAGCAGGAACCGTAACCACGACTCCATGATCTCCGCCCATGGCATCAATAGCTAGAGTAACGCTCATAAACTCATTGATTGCTGCAAGTGATTTATCCAAGAAAAAAGCGGCTTTTTCTGGAGCCGCTTCTATCTATTTAGACTAAAAAAATTAATCGTTTTTAGTTTTAACAACTTTACGACCACGATAGTAGCCATTTGGTGAAATGTGGTGGCGCAGATGAGCCTCACCAGTTGTGGCTTCAACAGCCGTAGCAGGTGCGGTCAAAAAGTCGTGCGCACGGTGCATGCCACGTTTGGAAGGTGATTTTTTATTTTGTTGGACGGCCATATTGAACTCCTAAGCAAGGCGATATTCTAGCATGGAAAAGCGCCTAAATGCTTGATTTTTCTGTGAGGCGTACTCAAAACAACAGGGCAACTAAGCTCATGATTACGAACTTTTCTTCATATTTTTCAATATGTTAAATGGGTTTTCCGGTTTTCCTGACCCTTCTGCATCCTCTCCATCCCCAAAAACAGTGGCATGAGGCTCGCAGAAGCCCTCTGAATGCTTTGGAATCAGGGGTAGGGACAATAAAACCTCATCCTCAATAGTTTCTAGAAGATTGAAGTGCTGGCTTGCGACCAAAGGCTCCTGCTCTTCATCCTCAATCGGGTAGTCATCAGCCTCCGCTTCAGTGGCAACCAGGACAAAGCGGCGTTTTTCATCTAACTCCACAGCGCAGTCTTGCAGGCAACGCTGGCAAATCAAATGGAGACGCCCTTTTAGACCCAATTCCAGAATTTGACGAGGCTCACCACCGGGAGCATCCTCAAAATGAGTCTCTACGAGCCACGAAAATCCATCGCCCGCCTTGACTACGGAAGCCTGACCAGCAAGCCTTGGCAAGTCTGAAATCCCTAAAAATCCAGTCCCCCTATAGGAATGGGGGGCACAAAAGTCGACCTTTTTTAAAGCACTAGGCTCGGTCGATAACTGAACTTGAGGTAAAACTTGATTACGATTCATAACATCAGTCTAAATCAAGGTCTCTTCGAAAGTCAGCAGCAATGAGCAACTTCAGTAATTCATCCAAAAATCTAAACCTCATTCTGGCATCCACCTCAGTGTATCGCCGCGAACTTCTTGAGCGCCTGCGCATTCCATTTGAGGTTGTTGCACCCAAAGTAGATGAAACCCCCCTCACCGGTGAAAGCACTCTCGACTTAGCATTGCGCCTTGCTCAAGCAAAAGCGGCTGCAGTCGCAAAAGAACATCCTCATGCTTGGGTAATTGGTTCTGATCAAGTTGCCGATCTTTGCGGGGCGGCGATTGGTAAGCCTGGAAATTTTGAAAGGGCGCTGGCGCAACTACAACTCATGCGTGGTCAAACGGTGACTTTTCATACTGCACTTTGTTTAATGAAGGGTGAGAAACAAACGACTTTAGGGGTTCCCACCGAAGTACGCTTTCGCAAACTAGCGGATGATATTTTGGAAAATTATTTACTCGCTGAAGAGCCTTATGATTGCGCGGGTAGCGCGAAGTCTGAAGGCTTAGGCATCAGCCTTCTGGAGTCTATCCAGAGTGATGATCCTACTGCCTTAATTGGCTTACCGCTTATTGCTCTAAGCGGTTTATTGCGTGACGCTGGTTTTGTCATTCCCTCCAAAGCATAGATTGCAATTGAACTCACCGATGACTACACTTGGCACGCTCTACTTAATTCCCAATACCCTAGGTGACAACGATCGCACTGGACAGTTGCCATGGGTACTTCCGCGTGAAACTATTGCACAGGCTGCCAAACTGCAGCACTGGATAGTTGAAGATGCTAAAACTGCGCGTGCATTATTAAAGGCAATTGATGCGGTTTCTCCACTGGCTTGCACTATTCAAGAAATGCACATGAGTGAGTGGCGTGGCGCAGCCCGCAATGCGAAGTATGGTGATTTAGTAAAGCCTGCTGATTTACTCAAACCCCTGCTCGCTGGTAATAATATGGGTCTAATGTCGGAAGCTGGAGTTCCTGGCGTTGCCGATCCTGGGGCTGAATTAGTTCTCGCTGCACATAAACTGGGTGCGCAAGTAAAACCTTTGGTTGGCCCCAGCTCCATCTTGCTGGGCCTCATGGCAAGTGGTTTGAATGGCCAAAGCTTTGCTTTCCAAGGCTACCTACCTCAGGAAGCTCAAGAGCGTAGCGCCAAACTCAAGCAACTCGAAGTGGAGTCAAGGAAAGCACAGCAAACGCAAATTTGGATTGAAACACCCTATCGCAATACTGCGATGTTGATGGCTTGCTTGAGCGCTTTAGCACCGCAAACCTTATTATGTTTAGGCGTTGATCTCAGCCTTACATCAGAAATGATCACAACCCTGTCTATTGCAGACTGGCGTAAGCGCTATTCCAGTGAAGCTGCCTGCGCCTCATTACAAAATAGGCCAACTGTATTTCTACTGCTGGCCTAGTAAGTATCATTTAGTAGTTATCTTTACTTCAGATCTGGCGCCTTCACTAAGGCCTTTCCCGCAGCGGCACCAGCTTCGGCACCAAAGCGCTTAGCCACCCGCTCCGCAAAATTTTCTTTCATGGTGTAGTCCAGAATATCTGGGGCTTTGAAGATATCGCGGGCCACCGATTCAACCGTGCCATAGCCATCGACTAATCCAATCTTGACTGCTTGCTCGCCATTCCAAATACGTCCAGAAAATAAATCGGCAGACTCTTTCAAGCGTGTGCCACGACCTTCCTTCACTACAGCAATGAATTGCTGATGAATCTCATCGATCATGGTTTTCACCATTGCAACTTGCTTTGGATCTTCCTTGCTAAACGGATCCATCATGCCTTTATTGGAGCCTGCGGTAATCATGCGCCGAGTGACGCCCAATTTATCCATGAGGCCAGTAAAACCAAAGCCTTCCATAATCACACCAATAGAGCCAACTAAACTGGCCTTATCTACCAAGATCTGATCGGCTGCTACTGCAACGTAGTAACCACCAGAGGCACAAATATCCTCCACCACTACATAAAAAGGCTTATTGGGGTACAGCTTACGTAAGCGATGAATTTCATCATTAATCATGCCCGCTTGTACTGGTGAACCACCTGGGCTATTAATTCTTAAAACCACGCCAACACTTTGCTCATTCTCAAAAGCAGAAGTCAATGAAGAGTTGATATCCAGTGCATTTGCCATCGAACTCGATGAAATTTCGCCATCTAAGGTCACCATAGCAGTATGCTTTTCGGCGCCCATACCACGTCCAGGTAGATGAAAATCAAATACTGAAAGCACTACGCCTACTATGACTATTAAAGTCAGTACACGAAATACGGCTTTCCAGCGGCGCGCCTTACGAGTCTCTTTCAGATTCTCTAAAAGCAGATGCTCAAGGGCTTGACGCTCCCAGTTCGGATTGGGGTTATTTTCCATCTTTGAATTCCTTAGTGTTGCTACAAATAGGGTTAGGCCTGCGCAGTTAAATTATCTTTTAGCCATTGTGATAATTGGGCCACATCATCCACATGGGCTAATGACCGTGAAGTTTTTAAGGTGTCTGGTGGATGAGCACCATACGTCACTGCAATCGCATCCACGCCAGCGTTGGCTGCCATATCTAAGTCATGCGTGGTGTCCCCAATCATTAATATTCGTCGAGTAGGTACTTGGGTAGCATCAGAGAGTTCCAGCAACATGCCAGGATGGGGTTTTGAGAACGACTCATCTGCAGTACGTGTCTCATGAAAAAGGTGACCGATTTGATGATGCTGCAAAGAACGGTCTAAACCGACTCTGGATTTTCCGGTAGCTATTCCTAGGAGATATTTATCAGTTCGTAATTTTTCTAATAACTCCCGAATACCAACAAACAAATCGAGTTCATGGTCTTTGGCTAAGTAGTGATAACGAAAACGATCAGTCAATTTTGGAAAGTACTCTGGCTCAATCCAAGGCACCGCCCTGCGTAAAGAGTCATGAATACCTAAGCCAATAACAGAGCTAGCTAAAGCATCATCAGGCTCCTTAAAGCCCAAGTCACGACATGCCTGCTGTATGCAGTCGACGATTGTCGGCGTGGAATCCATGATGGTTCCATCCCAATCCCACACAATCAAGTCGTAGCGACGATCGGAGCTATTTCCTAGGGCCATTGCTTATGCTTCTAAAGGTTCGAAATTCTTCATCATGGCTGCAAATTCTGCAGGTAAGGGTGATTCAATGCGCATTTTTTCACCAGTACGAGGATGTGTAAAGCCCGCAAGATGGGCGTGTAAATACAGTCTTTTGGATTTAATGCGTTTATCTTGATCTTCAAAGCCATATTTATCGTCACCCAAAATGGCATGTCCCAATTTCTGCAGGTGCACTCGAATCTGGTGAGTACGGCCTGTTTTCAGTTGAGCTTCAGCCAAGGTGATTGCCATATCGTCACGCTTCATTATCCTAGTCACCCGCAAAGCGGTATGGCTCGGCAAGCCTTCTGGATCAACGCGGACCCGACGCTCCCCATTCGGCAATAGATATTTATGCAATGGAAATTTGAGTTGCATGACTTGGGTTCCTTGCTGGATTTCCCCATGTGCAAGCAAGTAATAGCGTTTATCCGTTTGACCTTCGCGAATTTGACGATGGAGCTCCACTAGTGCGCTGCGCTTTTTGGCCAACAACAAAACACCTGAAGTATCTCGATCTAAGCGATGAACCAATTCCAAAAAATTTAACTCTGGGCGGGTAATGCGTAAAGTCTCGATAACACCCAAAGCAATCCCGGATCCACCGTGCACCGCTAAACCAGGAGGCTTGTCTATGATTAAAAGTGCTTCGTCCTCAAAAAGGATCGGCATCTTGTCTGAGTAGCCCCTTGCACGGGATTTAGTTTGCGCTGTGTTTACTGCTGCCATCTGAGATGGTTCAGCGATTCGGACGGGCGGAACTCGAACAACATCCCCCTCAATGAGTCGAGTGGTCGGTTCTGCCCGCTTCTTATTTACCCGCACTTCGCCAGACCGAATAATGCGATAGACGTGACTTTTAGGGACTCCTTTTGCCCAGCGCAACAAATAATTGTCCAGCCGTTGTCCTGCCTCTTCTGGGCCTATGGTCTGCAATTGGACTGCAGCGGGGGCTGATTTGGGTGTACTTACTGGATCGGATTTCATGGTTTATCTCTCTTGCCGCCTCGACAGGGGGCGACAAGGGACTCAACAATACCCCATTGTCATTCAACTTGTGCCGTATAATCAACGCTCTAGCCAATTTATTGGCCCGAGACTAGCCTGATTCAGGTTGGAATCGTGGGGCTTGGAGTCGCCCTTTAAAAGACTCCCGGGGTTGCCCCTCCCCCGTTGCAATGAGGCGCAGGGTTGGTGTGCCGTATGCCGCGACCCGCGATTAGAAGACAGTTTTCAGGCGCGCGCCTGCATTGATGACCTAAAGGAGGTCTCTGCGGCGATCGTCAAGTGTGGCACCGATTTAA
>Ga0194037_1002010_pt1 | contig 14015 bp, 8 predicted proteins | sample JunL306m_MetaG_FD_148653 | JGI IMG/M metagenome (GOLD analysis project Ga0194037, IMG submission 148653) | Anoxic zone freshwater microbial communities from boreal shield lake in IISD Experimental Lakes Area, Ontario, Canada - Jun2016-L304-6m | ecosystem: Environmental > Aquatic > Freshwater >...
TGTACGACCTTCCCGATTCCATCGGGACGCTCTAGCCAACTGAGCTAACCCCCCAATAAATGAATGAACCATGTACGACCTTCCCGATTCCATCGGGACGCTCTAGCCAACTGAGCTAACCCCCCAATAAATGAATGAACCATGTACGACCTTCCCGATTCCATCGGGACGCTCTAGCCAACTGAGCTAACCCCCCAAAATAAAAAAGAACAAGACGACCTTCCCGATTACCATCGGGACGCTCTAGCCAACTGAGCTAACTCCCCATTAAGGTACAAATGTAGCGGCGGAAAGCTTTGGAGCAAAATTTTAGTTTGCCAAAGTAATTTCAGATTTGTTGTTTGTAACCCCAATGTGACCCTGTCACAATTATAATGTTCTTGTAATCTTCTCCTAAATTCGGCCAGATAAAGTAGAGTTATTAAAAAGTGACCTAATTGAAATCTATTTTTTTTTTAGGATCATCCATAAAAAAGAAACCCACCTGATAAAAGGTGGGTTTCTTTTTTATAAAATTTATAGGTTGATAGCAATTAATAAATAAATCCAGCAAGACAACCTAAATTTTGAGAATCAAAAACTCCTTTATCCACAACAACACCACCTGAGTTGATGTTTTGGTGTATTTTGAAATTTATTTTCAAAATCGTGTGGTCACTACTTTCTAAATTAAATTTAGCATCCATTGAAAAAACCGGAGCCGTTTTTGGTCCAGCTTTAACTTGAAATATTACTTTCTCACTAGATTCATAAAGTTTGTTGTTTTGATCAATAAGTTGAAGTTCATTTGCCTTTACAGTGAAAGTGTAAACCACTGAATCAGTAGTATTTGTAGGCGATTTGAAGGTTTGGGTTAAACGTAAAGACCCTTTTGTGATGGTTAAGTTTTTTCCAGCACAATTAGTTAAGACTTGGCCTACTGGATTTACAATAGTATCATATTTTACATTATTTGTCATAGAGTCTACACTTCTAAAACAAGATTGAATTGAAAACATAACAATTACTAAAGTTGCAATTGTTAACAGAGATAAAACTTTTTTCATGGGATAATTATTTTTTTTTTGCGATTATATAGAGCAAAAAAAAATGTCAACTACCAACTACTTGGTACTTATTAATTTTTGTTATTTATTTAATCATTTATTAGAAATAATTAAGCAAAAAAATTAATTGGTATAAAGAATTAAAGGAATTGTGCTATAGAATAAATGGTTAAATGCTTGAGATAGTTATAATCAAGCAATATTTATTGTTATAAATAGTCTTCCGGGATTTGTAATAATATTTTTTCTATAGTGCACTAAAATGATCTTGAATAATCCTACTTAAAATAGGTTCATCAATAGGTTTGTGGAGATAATCCTTAATCATGGGATAAGACTCAGACTTGATTTTGTCCGGTTCTGCTATAGAGGAAGTAGCAATATATATTGAAATTTTTTTGGAAGCTTTTTGAAGCAGGGGGATGAACTCATCTAAAAATTCCCATCCATCCATCATCGGCATTTCAATATCCACTAATATAATGTCGGGCAATAAGGCAGGTTCATTAATGATCGGCTTTAAAGACTCGAATGCCTCCAGTCCATTGGTGAAAGCAGAGACAGATTTGGCCAGATCATATTTAACAATCGTTTTCTTGAGCAATAACATGAACAATGGATCATCGTCTATTACCAATATCGAGTTTGCCTGTTTCATACTATAAATATATAAAATAGTTCCTGAATTTTCTATAACGCTTTGAGCCATAAGTTTTTGGCTTTTTTTTTCATTCCGAAAACTTTTGCATTAAATATTTTATATAAGTATCAAAATAGAAGACTATCAAAATGTTTATCTATTTCTATAAGATAACAATTTAGCAACAATTCGATTGCTTTTGCTTAACAGACAGAACACAATTTCTTAACACTACCCCGATACTTTTGCTGCCACAACAACTAAAATAACTAGTTTATGAAGCAAATGAATCGCTTTCTAAGCTTATTGCTATTACCATTAGCAGTATGCTTATTTGTATTTCAAGCACAAGCACAGAACGCTACTGTTAGCGGAAAAGTGTTAGATGCAGCTACTGCTAAGCCAATTGAAGGCGCAGTAATTTCGAATGGTAAACAACAAACTACCTCAAGCGCAACTGGTACATTTAGTATCGCTGCTGCACAAGGAAGTCAATTGACTGTAAGTTTTGTTGGGTATACCACAAGAAAAGTAGCAGTTACCAGTTCAGATCTTACCATCAGTTTAAACCCATCAGCTGATCAGTTGAGTGAGGTTGTGGTTACTGGATTGGGTGTTAAAAGAGAAACCAAAAAATTAGGTTACTCAGTACAGGAAGTTAAAGGTGCGGATCTTGTTAAAGCAAGAGAAGTAAACCCAATTAACGGACTTGTTGGTAAAGTAGCTGGTTTGGATGTAGCTATCAATCAGGAAATGTTATCTGCTCCTAACGTATCATTACGTGGATATAACATTAGTTTATATGTGGTTGATGGTATTCCAATTTCTTCAGATACTTGGAACCTAAGCCCGGATGATATCGAATCTTATACAGTTTTGAAAGGTCTTGCGGCAACAGCAATTTATGGTAGCCGTGCGCAGAATGGTGCGATCTTAATCACTACTAAGAGAGCTAAGAAGAACGATAAAGGTTACACAATTGAATTTAATTCTAGTACACAAGTTAATAAAGGATTTATCGCATTACCTAAAACACAAGCCCTTTATGGCGGTGGAGACTACTCTCAATATATTTTTGGAGATGGTAAAGGTGGCGGATTAAATGATGGTGACTATGATGTTTGGGGACCAGCTTTAAACGGCCAATTGATTCCTCAGTACAATAGCCCTATCGATCCAGTTACTGGAATCAGAAAAGCTACTCCTTATTCTGCCGTTGGTGTAGATAACTTAAAGCGTTTTATTGAAGCTGGTTTATTAACCACTAATAACTTAAGTTTTTCTTCTTCAACTGATCGTTCTAATGTAAGAATGTCTTTGACAAATACTTATCAGAAAGGTATTGTTCCAAATACTAAATTAAATACCATCAATTTCAATATGAATGCTAGCTATAACCTTAGCAGCAAATTGAAAATTGAAGGTACTTTAAACTACAATCGTCAGTTCTCTCCAAATATTCCGGATGTATCTTATGGACCTAACAGTATCATTTATTCAATGACTGTTTGGACTGGTGCTGACTGGAATATTGCTGATATGAAAAATTACTGGCAGCCAGGTAAAGAAGGTGTTCAATCTATCTTTGCTGAGTACCAACGTTACCACAATCCATACTTCATGAGTTATGAGTGGTTACGTGGTCATTATAAAAATGATATCACAGGTAATATCGCTTTAACTTATAAAGCCAATTCTCATTTAGAAGCAATTATTAGAACTAACGTAAGTGCAAACGATGTGTTGAGAACTGAGAAAATGCCTTATTCTGCACACCCTTATGGAAGAGAGTTGAACCGCGGAGATTACAGAGAAGATCAACGTTCTTTGTTTGATAACAACGTGGAAGGTTTAGTTAAATACAATAACAAATTTAAACATGGCATTGCATTAGATGTAACTGGTGGTGTGAACGCAAGGAATTTCTCTTATAGATCTACTTTCACTACTACAGACTATTTAAACGTACCAGGTTTGTATTCTTTTGCTAACTCTTTGAACCCAATTAGAGCTTATAGTTTTAATTCAAACATGTTAGTATTGTCTGCTTATTATTCTGCAAGTATTGATTTCGGTAAATACTTTACTTTAAATACTACAGGAAGAGTTGATAAAAACTCAACTTTATTGTTGAATAACAATGCTTATTTCTATCCTTCATTTAGTGGAGCTACTGTAATTTCTGATTATGTAAAATTACCTGAAGTGATCAGTTTCTTAAAAGCAAGAGCTTCTTATGCTTCTGCTAAATCACCAAGTACTTCTAACTATATCGGACCAGCTGCTTATCCTCTTGGATATGGTACTCCTTATGTAAGTTCATATGGTGGACCTTCTTATTCTTTGTCTAACCCAGCATATAGCATTGGAACAGTGTATAATGGACAAAGCGGTGCTTATGCTCCTTCGAATGTAATTGATCCGAATATTAAATCTTCTCAGCTTACAAGTACTGAGTATGGTTTTGATATTAAGTTCTTAAAAAACAGATTGGGCTTGAGTGCAACATATTATAATAACATCAATGGACCTGGTATTGTTGGTTATCCTTTGTCACAAACAACTGGATTATCTTCATACACAACTAACGCAATTAAAACTCAAATTAAAGGGGCAGAACTTTCTTTAACGGGTTCTCCATTGAGAAGCGAAAAAGGTTTGAACTGGGATGTAATGGTTAACTGGTCAACTTTCACTGAAACTTATAAAGAACTTCCAACTAGTTTTTCTAGTTATCAATTTCAACAAGGAGATCGTGTTGATAAATTATATGCTGGTGTAACTGCAAAGACCGCAGACGGACAAGTAATTAATAATAGTGCAGGATATCCTGTTTACTTACCTAAAGCACAATATGTAGGACATGCTGATGCTGATTGGAGCTGGTCTATCTACAATAAGTTTAGTTACAAACAATTCGCACTTTCTTTCCAGTTTGATGGTAAAGTAGGTGGTGTGATTCAAGATCGTGTAATGAGAAAAGGTATTGAAGGTGGATCAAACATCTTTACTGCTGAAGGTGCAGTAGGTGTTGCAAGAGCTGCTGAAACAAAAGCTATTGTGTACAATCCTGCTACTAATTCTTATACTATGGATCCTAACTTTAAAGGAACATATATTGGAGAAGGTGTACAAATTTCAAACAATACTCCTATTAAGTATGATCCAGTAACAGGTGTTATTACAAATATGAGTTCATTACAATTCACTAAGAATACTGGTGTTGCAAACTTTATTCAAGATTATGTAAGTAGTTTCTTTAACGATTTCGAACATACTTCTGTTAGTAAGACTTATGCAAAACTTCGTGAATTAACAATCACTTATTCTATTCCACAATCAGTAATTGGTAAGAAATCATTTATTACTAAGATCGATGTTTCATTGGTTGGACGTAACCTATTGTATTTCTTCCCATCTAAATTTAAGGATATGGATGTTGACCAATATTCTGGTCGTGATTACAATAGCTCAAACAGCAGAGAGTACAACTTACAAACTCCAACTACTCGTAGCTATGGCTTTAACGTAAATTTTGTTTTCTAATTTTTTAAATCATTCGAAAACATTAAAAAATATAAGTATGAAATTCAATAAACAAATAGGTATACTGTTCTTAGCTGTTGCAATGATAGCTAGTAGTTGTACCAAAACATACGAAAAGTATGCAGTGAATCCAAATCAGCCAACTGCTGTTCCTGCTTACCTTTTATTAAGACAAATCGAAAATTCCCTAATGGTATTCCCTGCAGGTGATGAAGACAAATTTGGTCAGTATACATTGTCTACTTACACTTATTATGGTACCAATGAATATTGGTCTGGTGCGGCATCTTTAAATTATGATATTTTAAGAAATATCAAATCAATGGAAACAGAAGCTGCCAAAACTTCAACTGATCCTAATGCAGTAACTCCTTATGGCGCATTAGCTAAGTTTTTTAAAGCTTATGTATTCGTAAATATGACTTTGAAAGTTGGAGATATCCCAATGTCAGAAGCATTAAAAGGATTGGATGTACCAAATCCTAAATACGATACTCAGAAGCAAGTGTTTATTCAGAGTTTGCAATTATTGGATGATGCTAATACGCAATTAGCTTCTTTAATTGCTGCTTCAAATACTTCAATTTTAGGTGATTTCTATTTCTTAGAAAGAATCTCTAACGCTAAAGATCCATTAACAACTTTAAAGCAATGGCAGAAAGTAGTTAACTCTTATAAATTGCGTGTATTGATTGAACTAAGCAAAAAATCTACTGATGCAGATTTGAATATCAAGCAAAAATTTGCTGATGTTTACAATAATCCTGCAAAGTATCCTATCATGACTGATTTAACAGATAACTGGGAATATCAGTATAATGCAGCCTTTAACTATTATCCAAACAATAAAGGAAACTACGGTAATGATGCAACTCGTTTATGCGTAGCTTCTACCTGGTTAAATACTTTAGCTGGTTTGAATGATTTACGTGCTATGAAAGTTGCTGATCCTGCTCGTGGTTTAGGTTTTGCTGACACGTCTTACAAATCATTTGTTGGCGGTAAAGCTGGAGATGATATGAGTACATTAGGTGGTCAAATCAATTCATTCGTTATTTCTCCTATTGGCCGTAAGCGTTATTATGACAATTTTGTGGGTGAAAATACTTTCTTAGTAGGTTATCCTGAAATGTGTTTAAATATTGCTGAAGCAATTAATCGTGGATGGATCACTGGTTCTGCTGATGCTTGGTATCAGAAAGGAACAAAAGCTATGTTTGCTTTCTACGGTGTAGTAGACGGTTCTAACACGGTATCTTTCTTAAAAGGTACAGCACCTGGTGATTATGTAAACTATACTGTTAACTTTAGCTATGCAGATTATTTCAATCAAGCTTCAGTTAAATATGCAGGAGATAATGCAACTGGTTTAAATCAGATCTTAACTCAACGCTATTTAGCTTTAGCTCGTAACTCTGGATTTGAAGGTTATTATCAGTGGAGAAGAACTGGTGTTCCTACTTTCTCTGCAGGTGCTGGTACAGGTAACAGTAACGTGATTCCTTTACGTTTCCAATATCCTTCTTCTGAATTATCAACCAATAAAGACAATGTTACTGCTGCAGTAGCTAGTCAATATGGTGGTAAGGATGACATCAATGCTAAAATGTGGTTGATTCAATAAGATTAACAAGGTTATCTTAAAGTAAATAAATAGATAGGAGCGAGATTTGTAAAATTTCGCTCCTATTTTTATGTAAAATACTCAAAGGATGAAAAAGGGTTTTATAGCATTTTTATTGATGGTTGCTTTTGTGAGATTAAATGCCCAGGAGAAAGTAAGCGTATTGCAAGTGCCAGGCACGCAAGTATTTTGTTCTATAAATGAAAAAGGGGTATCTGTTTTACCTAGTGGAAGATTAGTGAGTCCGGCTGGAGATCTTTTGCGAATTACACATGATCCATTTGGGATGAAACTTTCACCTGATGGAAAGAAAGTGATCAGTTTACACGATGGTGTTTTTACATTGATCGATGTGAATACCATGAGCGCTATTCGTGTTCCTTCCTACGACAATAAAATCAAATCGCCTTTTTCTAAAGGTTCTAATTTAGGATTAGCATTTACGAATGATTCCAAAAAAATATTTTTAAGTGGGGGAGATAATGGTGCAGTAATCTTATACGATTTAGAAAAAATGGAAACAGTAGATTCTATTTCTTTAAATGGGTATGTTAGAGGAAAATTTTATGATGATAGTTTTACATCCGATTTAGTTTTAAATCAAAATGAAACCGAACTATTTATTTTAGATCGTGGCAATTTCAGAATGGTTCGCTACGATTTGAAATTAAAAAAAATAACTGCTTCCATCCCTGTTGGTAGACAGCCTTTTGGATTGGCGTTAACAGCTGATGAAAAAATGGCCATCGTTGCCAACGTAGGTATGTATTCCTATCCTCTGATAAAACATGCGGATAAAGACAATTATCAATCAAAGATGATCTCTCATCAACCTTATGGGGACAATACAGAGGAGTCGATTAAAGGAACAAAAGTAGAAGGTGAAAAAGCACCTGGTGTAGGTAGCCCACTTGCTCCTGAAGCAATGAGTGTATTTACTATTAATCTTGCAAAAAATAAAGTAGTCGATAAATTTAAAACGGGCTATCAAATTGGCGAAATGATTGAAGGGACAGAAGTGGTTGGTGGCGCTAGTCCGAATAGTATTGCTGTTGGAAAAGATTTCGCATATGTAACCAATGCAACAAACGATAATATCTCCATTCTGGATTTAAACAATCACAAAATCCTCGGACATATTGATATCACTGTGGATGCCAGGATTGATAAATATCGCGGACTATTACCATTTGGCATTACCATTAGCAAAGATGAAAAAACTTTGTATGTTGCTTTATTAGGATTCAATGCAGTGGCAGTGGTTGACATAGCTTCCAAAAAAACATTGGGATTAATACCCACAGGTTGGGGACCAACCAGGGTGTTAATAGGCAAAGATGAAAAAGAACTTTATGTTATTACTTGTCGTGGATTAGGTGCAGGGCCCAATGGTGGTAAGGACTTCAAAGCTCCTATTCAAGGAACATATATCGGAGATATTCAATTAGGAAGTTTTCAAAAAGTATTGATTCCAGATTCAATTCAATTACAGGCTTATACAAAGCAATGTATCAATAATACTTTTGTAGAATCTACAGTTACTGCAGATAAAGAAAATCCTTTGCCTGTATTGCCAGGCATAACAGAAACACCCATCAAATATGTGGTTTATATCACCAAAGAGAACAGAACTTATGATGAAGTGTTTGGACAATTTGAAAATGCAAATGGAGATAGTTCTTTAGCAAGATTTGGGATAAATAATGAATATACGATTCCGGATTCCATGCGCTCCAATTTTAAGAATTTAAAAATCACTCCCAATCATCATAAAGCAGCAAAGCAATTTGCTTTGAGTGATAATTTTTATTGCGATAGTGATGCATCTATTCACGGGCATCATTGGATGATGGGTGTAATACCCAATGAGTGGGTGGAAGTAAATTCTAGTGTAAGTAAAGAAGCAAAGATATTTTCAAAAGCACCGGGTCGTAGATTTCCAGGAACTACAGGAAGTATGGATCCAGAAGATTACGCTGAAAAAGGAGGTGTTTGGGAAGCATTAGATCGTAAAGGAATTAAGTTTTACAATTTTGGCGAAGCAAACGAAACAGCTCACAATAGAGAAGAGTGGAACGACACAGCAACAGGTGGTGGCCATATTGTAATGGTGCCGATGCAAAAAGCATTGTTTCCAAATACAAGTCATAATTATGCGGGCTTTAATTGTAATATTCCCGACCAATTTAGAATGGATCAGTTTGAATCAGAGTTTACAAATAAGTGGATTACCGGAAAAGAAAAAATGCCTGCATTAATTACTATGCAAGTACCTAACGATCATACTGCAGGCGCAAGACCTGAAGATGGATATTATTTTCCGCATTCCTTTGTGGTAGATAATGATTTAGCAGTTGGTAGAATTCTTCATTTTCTTTCTCGTACTAAGTATTGGGAAAATATGTTGGTTATTATTACTGAAGATGATCCTCAGGGTGGAATTGATCATATTGATGCACACCGCTCTATTTTAATGATGGCAGGTCCTTATGTGAAAAAGAATTATGTTAGTCATACGCATGCCAATTTCGGTGCTATTTTAAAAACAATTTATAATATTCTTGGGGTGCCATACGTGAATCAATATGATGCTACAGGTAGCTTATTAACAGATTTCTTTACCAACAAACCCGACTTTACTCCCTATACTTTAGAAAAGCACGATGAAAGAGTATTTGATGTTCATAAAGCGATGAAAAAATATAATCGTGATATCGATTGGCGCAAAATTGAACAAGGACCCAAAATGGATGCGCCTGCAGATATGAGAGCCAATCATTATCAGCAACAAATGCCTAATCAGTTTGTAAACTCAGCGAATAAATAGCAAAAGTGCCAGTCTACTTTTCATATTTTTAACGGTACAAAAAAACAAATTTGAGTAAACTGTTCACATACTTACGTCAGGAAAAATTTAGAGATAATTGGATTGCATTATATGCGGCAATTATTTGCTTTCTTACTTATGCAACTGTGTATGCTTTTCGCAAACCTTTTACTGTTGGAATCTTTGCAGACGGACCAAAAGTATTAGGCCTTGCATTTAAAGATGCCTTAGTGATTAGTCAGGTGTTGGGTTATATGTTGAGTAAGTTTTATGGAATCAAGTTCATTGCCGAAATGAAAAAAATCGGTAGAGGAAAATTGATATTGATATTAGTGAGTATTTCTTGGATATCGCTTCTATTTCTGGCAATAGTGCCTGCACCTTGGTCACTTATTTTTTTATTTATAAATGGATTCCCTTTAGGAATTATTTGGGGTGTTGTTTTTTCGTTTGTTGAAGGAAGAAGGGCAACGGATTTTATTGGTGCAGCACTTGCAGTGAGTTTTATATTTTCATCTGGGTTTGTTAAATCAGTTGCAAAAACTTTGCAAATCAATTTTGTGATATCAGATTGGTGGTTGCCATTTGCAACTGGTGCAGTTTTTTTTATTCCATTAATTATTTTGATTTATTTAATGGAAAAAATTCCTGCTCCTTCTGAAACGGATATTAGTTTAAGGGTTACTAGATTGCCCATGAACAAAGAAGAAAGAACAAAATTTATCGACACATTTAAACCAGGTTTAATTCTTTTTATCATTATTTATTTAGTGCTAACAGTGTTTAGAGATATACGCGACAATTTTGCTGCTGATATCTGGAAAGAACTTGGATTTGGTAATCAACCTTCTGTGTTTACCGCAACTGAAATACCGATTACACTTATTGTTTTGGTTTTAATTGGGAGTATGATCTTGATTAAAAATAATCGAAGAGCATTCGTTATTACACAATATATTATTATCATAGGATTTTTATTGGCAGGTATTTCTTCCTTCTTATTTATTCAAGGCATTATTGGTCCTTTTTTATGGATGACATTAGTGGGACTAGGATTGTACATGGGTTATATCCCTTTCAATTGTATTCTGTTTGATCGTATGATTGCAACTTTTAGAATTGCAGGAAATGTTGGATTCTTAATATACTTAGCGGATTCTTTCGGGTATTTAGGAAGTGTGTCTGTAATACTTTTAAAGACTGTTTTTCAATTAAAAATTCATTGGTCAGTTTTATATAGTTGGGGTGTTGTTGGATTATCTGTTTTTGGTGTAATCGGTTCACTTTTTGCGCTTAAATATTTCAATAAAAAATATCATTTAATATTTCAATAGTATGGGTCAGCAAACAGCCATCGTCATTGGCGCTGGAATAGTAGGTTTAGCAACTGCAAGAGCATTGTCTTTAAAAGGATATCAAGTAACTGTAATTGAAAGGAATCAGAAAGCTGTAGGTGCATCAATACGAAACTTTGGAATGGTCTGGCCAATTGGACAACCCGATGGTGTATTATATAATCGTGCTATTCGTACTAAACAAATCTGGAAAGAGATTGCAGATAGTGTAGGAATCTGGTATGATGAAGTAGGAAGTTTACACCTGGCTTATCATGAAGATGAATGGAAAGTTTTACAAGAATTATTTGAAATCTTTTCAGCAAATGGCCGACAAGTTAAGTTGATGGATCCTGAAAATATTTTACATACTTACAAAGGAATTAATCCAGAAAATCTAAAAGGTGGTTTATTTAGCAGCGCTGAAATGATTGTTGATCCAAGAGAAGCTATTGAAAAAATTCCTGATTACTTAACAGAATACTTAGATGTTTCTTTTATTTGGAATACAACTATTACTGAAATCAATGGGAATCAACTTAAAGCAGGAAGTCAGCAATTTCACGCTGATATGATTTTTGTTTGTAGTGGACCCGATTTAGAAACATTATATCCCGAATTATTAGCAGATCAACCTTTAACGAAATGCAAATTGCAAATGATGCGTTTTGTTCCTGAGGAAAATGATTGGAGAATTGGCACTTCCATTTGCGGTGGGTTATCGCTCATACATTATCCATCTTTTAAGGTGGCTCCTTCCCTGCAGAAATTACAAAGTAGGTATAATGCCGAAATGGGTGTTTATTTAGATAATGGCATTCATGTAATGGTATCTCAAAATGAAAAAGGCGAACTCACAGTTGGTGATACGCATGAATATGCACATACTTTTGATCCTTTTGACAAGACCCACTTAAATAAGAAAATACGCACTTATTTAAAAACTTTTGCAATATCTGATAACTGGGAAATGGTTCAAAGCTGGCATGGAATTTTAGCTAAAATGACAAATTCAGCTACAGAATTAATTTTGCACCCTAGCCCGAATGTGTATATTATAAATGGTTTAGGAGGGAATGGAATGACACTTTCTTTTGGACTTGCTGAGGAAACAATAGAACATATTCATTAATAAATATAATAAAAACGGTATTTAAACTTTTTTTTAATATTTTAGGTCACTCAAGACTAACTAATGTAATTTTGCTTATGAATTCGATTTTAAATAAGGAAGGCGAAACCATTGCATACTTATATCAGAATGCCATTATAGATTTGAAGAAAGAAAAAGTATTAGGCATGATACTTGGTAATTGCATTTTTGGAAAATCCAAGGGTCCAGTAGGAAAATTTTTTGACAATAAGTTTCGAAAAAAAAATGGAAAGATTGTTGCAGAGTTAGGCAAAAAATATACCAGAGATAATTATCCAGAAAATGATCATCACTTAATTTTGGAAGCCTGGAAATCACTCTCAAGTATTAATGATCATATTTGTTTGTGGGTTGACGATAAGAAAGATTGGGCTACCAATAAAGACTTTCTTTCATTGCTAAAGGAAAAGGATTAACCTGCATTTATATTCTGCAAAATTCTGTTGCGGTTTTTTAAACATAAAGTTTTAGATTTATTGAATCATTCTGTTAACGATTCAGAAAATCAAATCTAAAGCTATGCCTAACGATTCATCTTACGTTAATACAAAGTCTGTCGAACAAAATACATACGACGCAATAGTTATCGGGTCGGGAATTAGTGGTGGATGGGCTGCCAAAGAATTAACTGAAAAAGGTTTAAAAGTATTGATGCTGGAAAGGGGCCGTGACCATCAGCATATCAAGGATTATAAATTTTCAAGTAAAGATCCCTGGGAACTGGAACATCGCGGACGCACTACCGACGAACAAAAGAAAAAATATCCAGTAATACATAGAGGATGGGCTGCAAGTGAAACCGTGATGGATTCATGGGTAAATGAAGAAGAGTGCCCATACACAGAAGTAAAACCTTTTACCTGGTGGAGAAGTTATCAATTAGGAGGACGGTCTCTTCTTTGGGGAAGACAAAGCTATCGATGGAGTGATCTGGATTTTGAAGCAAATGCTAAAGATGGTGTGGCGATTGATTGGCCCATCCGTTATAAAGACGTGGCACCTTGGTATGATTATGTAGAAAAATTCGCAGGAATTAGTGGATCCAAAGAAGGCTTAGCACATTTGCCTGATGGACATTTTTTACCACCGATGGATTTGAACTGCGTAGAAAAAGATGTAGCTGCAAGATTCAAAGCAAAATTTAATGATAGCAGACATTTAATTATTGGTAGAGTTGCAAATTTAACTGCAGCTATTCCGGGTAGAACTGCTTGTCAATTCAGGAACCGTTGCTGGGAAGGCTGCCCTTTTGGTGGCTATTTCAGTACACAATCTTCCACATTACCTGCAGCTATGAAAACAGGTAATTTAACAGTACGTCCATGGAGTATTGTTACACAGATTTTATATGATAAGAATAACAAGAAAGCCACTGGTGTTGAAGTACTGGACGCCGAAACAAATAAGACTTATACTTTCCATTCAAAAATTGTTTTCTTAAATGCTTCATCATTAAACTCTGCATGGGTATTGATGAATTCTGCAACAGATGTTTGGACAGAAGGATTGGGAAGTAGTAGTGGGGAATTGGGTCATAATATTATGGACCATCACTATAATCTGGGTGCATCAGGTAAAGTGGAAGGATTTGAAGACAATTATTATTCTGGAAGAAGAGCTAATGGATTTTATATTCCAAGATTTGCAAATCTTTCCGGCGATAAACGCGATTTTCTTCGCGGTTATGGCTATCAAGGTGCAGCGAGTAGATCTGGTTGGAGTAGAGAAATTGCTGAATTGAATATTGGTGCTGATTTTAAAGAAGCTCTCACTGAACCGGGTGGATGGTCAATTGGGGCTGGTGGGTTTGGTGAGATCTTGCCTTATCATGAGAATAAAATTACA
>Ga0194037_1002011_pt1 | contig 14013 bp, 19 predicted proteins | sample JunL306m_MetaG_FD_148653 | JGI IMG/M metagenome (GOLD analysis project Ga0194037, IMG submission 148653) | Anoxic zone freshwater microbial communities from boreal shield lake in IISD Experimental Lakes Area, Ontario, Canada - Jun2016-L304-6m | ecosystem: Environmental > Aquatic > Freshwater >...
TCAATACGCGCCATGGTCTGGGCGACGGACATTTCCGGCAGCTGGGTGCCTGGGCAGTTGGGCGTCATAGATTTGCTGCGCTTGCCGCCAAAGGTCGCCGTCACCTCGATATCCTGCGCACTTGCGCGGGCTTTTTCCAGCATGGCGCTGTCGCCGTACAAGGGCTCACCGCGCACCAGCACCAGTTGGATGTTTTCCTCGGTCGCCACAATCATGTTGCGGTAAGGGTCAGGGTGGCGCTCGTCCAGCACCAGCAGGTCGCCTAGGTAACCAGGGGCGATTTGACCCAGGCGCTTGTCCCAGCCCATCGCTTGGGCCGGTTTGCGGGTAAGCATCTCCACCAGATCGCGGTCGGAAAACAGACCGCGCAGCTCGTGCTTGTTCACCAAATCTGCCACCTTGAGTTCGGCCAAACTCGACTTACTACCCGAGGGCGCCCAATCGGGCGCCAGACTGACGGGCAAGCCGGCACGGCGGGCCGCTTGCACATTGGCAGTTTTCCCGTAAAGCATGAAATTGGACAAGGGTGACCACACCAGTTTGGCGCCAGCCGCCGCCATTTCCTTGAGCTGCGACTCGGTCAGGCCCACACCGTGGATGGCTATGAGTTCAGGGCCTAGCAAGTTGCTCTCTTTGAGCACCGCAAACTCGCCGGCCATACGCGGAGACGGACCTTCTGCCAGATGCAGTACGAGCATGCCTTTTTGGCGCTCGGCCTGCATATCCGCCCACTCTTTGGCACTGCGGCCCAGGTCCACCCGGCTGGAGGCCATGCGGGGCTCCACGGCAGAATTCTCGATATTGCGCACCAGACACTCTTCTTTGGAATACGGCAAATTGGTGCGCCCGCCTTGCAGGGTCGTGGTCCCGCCAGCCAGCGCTTTGTATTCACCATAGCGGCCCACCTCCAAACCCAAGTCCAGGTAATAGGCGCGCGTCAATACCTCTTGGGGATAGGTAATGCGTCTGTTGTATGCATCGTCATACCAGCGCCACTCGTAGCGATCGCGGTATTTGCTGCTGATGGGCATTAATGGGTAAATCGCATATTCCGGGTGGTTATGCAAATCAATAATGCCGGGATAAATCACCATGGGCCCAGGCAGGACCACGGCATTTTTGGCTGCGTCTGGCAAGGCCTCGCCCGGGCGGGCCATGGCTTGGATTTTTCCGCCAGCAACCCATACACGGGCGTTTGGAATAATATCGCCAGCGTCATTGAGTGTGACGACTTTACCGCTTAACACGATTCCGGCATCCGCGTTGAATGGGGCTGCGGCATGGGCGATGCGTAACAACGCCAAAAAGAAAATAAATCCGGCTGCTAATATTTTTACAAAACGCATATACAAACTCCCAAATGGATGGTGGGCTAGGGCTGCCCATGTTTGGGATGATAGCGGTCTGTCAAAACCCTAATAATGCGCCACTCTAGCGAATACTCAATGACTTAATTCAGGTGCTTAGCAAAATGTCTGGCAAATTAGGCGAGCTACCCAGTTGGCACCTTTGGCACCGAACCTGGCGGTCATGCGGACACTATTTTGGGCTACATCCAGGCACTAATCAGAGTCAGCGAGAAACATTAAATTAAGTTTTCGTCTAAGGTCCAATGCGGTCCTTCTCAAGCCATCGAACAGAATGGGTTCCGCCACCCTTAAATGAAATTTAGCCAAAGAGAAAGTCCAGCTGCACAGCCGGCTTTCAATTTCGCCGTTATGCTAACTTGGAGTAGTTATGGTCCAAAAGCATGCGGATATTGAAATGTCATTGATAAGCGTTGTAAATTGACTGAAGCACCGTGCACCTTCAACGATTAGCATCGAGAAAGGTACTGATCGGTTTATTATTCCAATTGTTGGTGCAAGGTCATTTTTCTAAAAATTATGAGTGAGTATCAAATCCGATACATTCCTTCAAGCAACCGGAATCAATCTTAATGAAGACTACCATGTACATCCCCCGCCTGATATTGAGCGCTCTGCTGATCTTAAGTTCCGTGGCGTTTGCCGCAGACACCAGCCCACCTAGTCCGCGAGATACCGAACTTGAAAAAGCCAAGGCTGCCATTGCGCGCAAAGACTGGGCTGCGGCCCAAGCCGTACTTGAACCCTACACAGTTAGCAACCCGCGAAGCGCAGACGGCTTTAATCTTTTGGGCTATAGCTTACGTAATCAAAAAAAATACGATGAGTCGCTTGTCGCTTATAAGCAAGCGCTTACCCTGGACCCTAAACATCGGGGTGCACACGAGTACATTGGAATCGCATACATCCAGATGGGTCAATTGGAAAAAGCGAAAGAACATCTTGCTAATCTGGACAAGATCTGTGCTTTTTCATGCGAGGAATACCGCGACCTAAAGAAAGCTATTGCTGAGGCAAAATAGGAGTTGTGATACCAGAGCGCGCATTACGCTACCAGCCGTTACTCCCGAGATCGCCCTTGAATGGCCCAGAAAGGTCTGGCGTAATCCATCCGCCATAGAAACCTCCCTGCTGCGCAATGGCCCTAGCACCGCCAACACTGCACTCAAGTTCGTGCGCGTAAAAGGCAATGCACTCTGCAAGCGCCTCAGCTCCAGCCAAGGGCTTAGGATAGCTCCACCCAACTTTGACCAATTGGCGAGCGCCGTCATTCAGATCCCAGTACTGCGCAGGACCTTTCCATTCACAAAATGAGCTGTCGCCTGCGGTGCGCAAAAGTTTGCGGTCTAAATCGACCAGCGGGAGATAGAACGTGGGCGGATGGGCTGTCTCTCGCACCGCCCACGCGCCGCGCGTTCTGCCCACAAGCGTGTCACCCCAAAGGACAACGATCTCGCGCGTCTCGCGAACTAGCTCTGGTGGGCGGGGGAAATCCCAGACTGAAACCTGTCCCGGCGCTGGAACGTCGGCGAACGTTGGGCGGTCCGGTCCCAGCCAACGCCATTGAGCGCGCGCTTTAGCTATTCGATCCGATTCAAACGTCATAGACTACGAAAAGAGTGCGAAATGCGACAAAAAGAACACCCAATGGCATACTCTAGGAAAGAAAACCTAAGCCAAAAAGTGCAGGCAAAACGGTTGAGGCAATTGCAACAATGCTCAAAATCAATCGCATGCGCAGCCAATGATCTAGTCCAAAACTGGGGTAAATTTTGTAGTCAACGCCCAAGCACAAAAAAAGCACTGCTGCCACTAAGAGGAGACCCAATTCGACTGGGACCATCAAGCTGATCCAAGCCATCAAACTCGGCGCTACACCCCAAACTAGTTGTTGTTTACTTGGAAAGGGGGAAATCATCGTTAATCCCCAGTGGATCGCACCCAGAAAGCTAACAATGGTGACACCATAGGCCAGCAAGCAAAAAACAACAGTGGGCCTATGCTCCCAAGAAACCAAGAAACTCAACGCAGCCAAAGAAACAAACGGGACCAGACCCAAATACCCTAGCAAACTACCTACAGAAGAAATGTTGTTGCTTGGGTAACGCATAAAGGAGGGTTCGGACCATACGCTTAATTGTTTGCTTGGATTGCAGGAGATCTTTTAGTTTGAATAGGTTGAATTCGATGGAAATTTATGGGATGCATATCTAACTATCGCATTTGAAATCGCTAGCGCCAGTATCGTCGCTCCTAACATAAGAATATCGAAAACTCCTTCATGCTTCCCAACTAAATCTATTATCAACCGAGTTACAGCAGTTATGGCAACATAAATTAAAAATCTCAATGGCATATGGTTCGTCTTGAAATAAATTCCAACCATCGCGCCTATTTCCAAGTAAATAAAAAGTAAAAGTAAATCTTGAATCGTGGCTACATTCTTGTTTATTATATTAAGAAAAGTATGAGCAGATGACCACACAGTTAATGCACCAATGCAAAACAGTGTGATTTGATGAAAAATAGAAACTAAAAAGTTGCCAATTACATTGGTGATATCAATACTAGATTTTTCGATTTGAAGCATTTTTTGAATGCTTGATTTTTCCTGCTCCATAATATTCCTCTATGCGCTAAAGCGTTTGATTGCGGAGCGAACTAAGCATCGACCTACAAAGCCTAAGGTGTTCATCCCCTATACCTCCGTCATTCACCGACTCAATAATAGACTCAATTAGCAGCATCGAAGACTCCAGTTGTTGGTGCTTTGAAGTTAGGGCGTTACGAAGTTGAACGATAAATTCATCCCTGGCGTTGATTTCGCGTATCAGTGGATCCCAGTGGCTTGAGCGATGCCGTTCAAGTAGACTTTCAATCACGGATCCATTGGAACTTAAATACTCTGGATTGAAGTCAGACAACATGAAATTTTTAAGTTCAGGGACATCTGCGATCGTTTGCTCGGTGAGCTTCTCAAACCCCATTGCCCAATTACTATATTGTCGATTTTGTATGGACTGCTTAGATAATATTTGAAATTTTATATGACGCTTATCGTTAGATATCTTTTCTATTAAATCTTCGACAATATCGTTTTCACCCTCAATTGTTTGAAGGAAAGTTTCGTTACCGAATATCAGAAGTCCCGTCAAGCCAAGCTTAGGGTTATTCACATGACATTGCTCCAAAAGATATAAGAGATCAATTGAAGAGAAGTTGGATGCTGCTTGACTCAAGTAAGTGATACGAATCATGATTACACCTTTACTTTAGACTATTCATACAAGCTAGAGATACCCCGGATCAACGAGCAATACCCAGGACTTTGATTTTGAATGAGATCAAGGTCTGCAAAAAACTGGCCTTTGTTTTCATCCATGCGTGGTCGACGTTTAGTAGATTTGGCAACCTTGAAAGTTTATCAAAAATTCTCATTAATTTCCACAAAATAAAAAGCAGCGCTATCCAGATCAAGCAGTCAATCTTATTGACAACGGCAAGCACGGCTTCTTCACATGAATGAGTGCGATTTTGGGTCAAAACAGGCTGCAAGCGATTGCGGCAAGTCAGGCACCTGCCTCACCAGGTAATCTCGAATGAACGGAGCAGCTTTCCACGGCTTGGTGTAACCGCTCCAGACCGCATTGCTAACTATTTTGGGCTCGACTCCTGAAAAATCCAAAAGCACCACTGCTGGCAATAAATCAACAAACTCAGCCTCCGCTACAACCCATTTATTCATGCCCCAAACACTAGTAAGTCGAACTGATCCAGAATGGGGCGGGCTATAGTTCCTAATAAGCTTGGCCGTAATCTGATAATTTTCATCTACGGGCTGCAGGCGTACTACCCCGTGGCAGTTTCTTGTCATTTGCGTCCATTGATCGCTGGCAATGCCCGCCAGATCAATTTCCCGTCCGTCTAACACCATCAGTGTTCCGTTATCACGTTCTGCAAAGCTTACATGAGACCCAGCTACCGAAAGTACAACGATTAGTAGTACAGATATTGATGTACGTTTTTTCATGGCGACAAAGCAAGCAGCAAGGGGGCAAAGGCTTAGTCCGGTTTATTCATCACTTGCGGGATATCCCGCTGGCTTTCAGGGCTTGTATTAAGTCCTTGTACAAGAGGCTTCGGAAAACACATTTTTTCCCCATCCCATCGCTGCCCGCACCAACATTCACCTTCTGAATTGATGATGCAGGTACCGGTCCCGCAACAACGAGAATCTTCACTCATGTGAACTCCTTGAGTTTCTTTGAACTTGACGATTAGCCCCAAAATACCAGACCATCACGGCGTTTGCGGCGTCATTCTTGAGCATTGTCATACAGTGCGATACCCTCGTGATTTGCAACCATCTCCAAAGCACTTTCAAACAGGGCACGCGCAGATCCGGACACTGAGCTTAAGTATGCGTGCAGGTGTGCATCTTCTGCCGACTTGTTCAGACATTCATGGCTGTACTGCTCAAAATTCGCCAGCTGGGTAATAATCTCCGCCACATGACGGGGGCATTCACAAAGCACATTGGTGGAGATATTGGCCAGCCGGTTAAGCGTTAATTCGCTGTATTTTCTGGGTGGTATCACACTGCCCACCACCAGTCCGGTGGATTCTTTTTCAGTGCCTACGAGTAAGGCCGAATTGATCAAATCGGCCAACTCAGCGTCCGATGCAGGTTCTTTTCGAACAATCATCCCCGATCGTTTCATTACCTGGATGACATTTTCTTGGCCAAAGTTGTACAAAACAATGACTTGGATCGCCTTACAGTTTTGAGCCAATCGATGAATTTCAATTTGCATGCCGGCGTGCAGAGAGTTCGCCTTGACGAGCAGAAAGGGAACTTGGCGTTCAAAGCGAGCCCCCAGCGCCTGTGACAAATCATTGAAGATGTTTGTCACCTTGATGTTCTGGTCAATGAAGCTCAGGGTAAATTTCTTCGATTCGATACGACTGGCCAAGGCTACGCCGACGACAACCATCGATGCAGGCTGACCGCCAAGGCGTGCCTCATTGCGTGATCGATTTGCATCCTGTCCTTGCACCAGCAAGGCGTTGAGCTCCTGCGACGCGAGTTGGGCCAGGCTGCTAATGGCATGGCCCCGCTCCGTGAGCCGTTTAAGCAAGGTGGCCTTGAGGACATCATCATCGCTATACAGACGATGCTGGCCTTGGGACTTTTGCGGGACGAAGGTTCCGTACCGCAGCTCCCAAACCCGCAGGGTGGGGCTGGGAACACCACTCAAGGCAGAGACCGCGCCAATCTTGTGCAATGAAACACCCCATTTTTTATTTTTTCCCATATTTTGAGTAGGAATTGAGTAGATATAAACGGATATTTTGGATGATTGTACAGAAAATTACTCTTCAATGTTAGATTCCAGCTAAATTCAATTGATCCCACCTATGTCCTTCAGCCATCACGCCCGACTCGGCATCCATGCCGTCGCGATCATCTCGACCTGCTCTAGCCTTCAGCCGGTGACCGCGGCCAGATTGGCCAGGGACATTGGACTGTGCTTGTCCAGCACAGAAATGATCGTGAAAAAGCTGAGAAACGGCGGCCTGATTAACTCCCATCGCGGCCCGGGTGGTGGATACCGTCTCCAACAAGCTGTGGAGCAACTGTCGGTTTGGGATGTGGTTTCCTGCTTCAAAGACAGTGATCTGCCCAGCCTGACTGAACATACAAGCCCAGAGAGCCAGGCCGCATTGGCAATAGCAAACCATTTGGACACAACACTAGCGCATTTCCTGCAGGATTACCCCTTCACTGATGTCCTTAAGCATTTGGATTGCATGGAGCCACAGGACGCCCACTCCACACTAAGCCATACCGCCTTTCACCTTAAACCCTTGTGTGTACCTGCCCTACCCGTAGCTCCAAGTTGGGTTTTTGATTTGGCGAAGTTCACACATGCGGCGCATGCTTGAGCAAGTCATATGAAAATTTCTTACATGTTGTGCAATAGAACTGGTGGCCTACAAATCTGGCTCGCTTGGGACGACTTCCGGGCATGTTGAATTTGATGGAGTACGGGTATGAAAAATTTCTGATTTTTCGACCCAAGCTACAAAAAATGTTTTCTTATTACTTGATCGTTCTTTCCCTCAAATTAGCAGCGCAGGAAACACGCAACCTATGATTAACACGCCCCCTTTATTTGCCGCAGGTCGGTACAAGGCGCTGGTGGTAGGCTCCAGCGGGGCAATTGGAGGTGCTTTTGCGCAAGCTTTTTTTTCAGATCCTCAATGCACCCACGTAGAACTTGTGTCCCGAGGTTCGCAGAGTAACTTTGATCTCACAAATCATGAGTCCATTAGTGCCCAGGCAACTTTATCCAGCGCCAAGGGCCCCTATGAAATCATTATCGATGCGACCGGAGCGATCGCGATCAATGGAGTAGGCCCGGAAAAAGCGCTGCACAGCCTCGGTCCAGATCAGTTAATGCAATCCTTTTTGGTCAATGCGATTGGTCCAGCCATGGTACTGCGCTACTTTTCGCCCCTACTGGCAAAGGGCTCGTCGGTATACGCAAAGCTGTCTGCGCGTGTCGGTAGCATCACCGACAATGGAAAGGGTGGATGGTACGGCTACCGAAGCGCAAAGGCTGCATTGAATATGCTGTTGCAAACCGCAGCCATCGAACTGCAGCGGAAAAACCCCAATTTGTGCGTCGTGGCACTGCAACCTGGAACGGTGAAGTCTAAACTCTCCGAACCATTCATAAATGCTTCCATTGCCCTTCTTGAGCCGCAGGAATCCGTAGCTGGAATGCTGGGTGCATTAAAGGCATTGCAACCAAAATCAGGGGCGTATTTCCTGGACCACAAAGGCCTTGAAATTCCTTGGTGACGATTTCAATTGCGCAGTACGCGCGAACAGGGAAACCCATATTTTCCTTCTTCAAACATTACCCAACCTTATGAAATCAGGCTTCAAAGGCAACAAGCAGTCACTACCGAGCAAGCTCTGCGCCTTGTGCGGACGTAGCATGACTTGGCGCAAAGCCTGGGCAAAGAACTGGAATTCGGTACTGTATTGCTCAGACGCCTGTCGCGGCAAAAAGAAATCGCTTGATAGCAAGGCTGCACCACATGGCTAAGGCGCCTTGCGTCGCGTCGGTGCTGCCCGCCAACGTGAGGCATTTAGTCATTGTTCTGGGCGATCAGCTCGATTTTCAATCATCCGCTTTGCAGGGCTTTGATACGGCACAAGACGTCATTTGGATGGCCGAGGTTGCTGAAGAATCCACTCATGTCTGGTCGGCCAAGCAGCGTATTGCGGTGTTTTTAAGTGCCATGCGCCACTTTGCCCAAAGCTTGCGCGAGCTAGGCCTACCAATGGACTACACGCACTTGGATGCGCCGGATAACGCCGGCACATTGGCGCTGGAACTAGGCAAAACGATTGCCCGCCTTCAGCCCGCCGCGCTGGTCATGAGCGCACCAGGCGATTGGCGGGTGTTGCAAAGCCTGCGCGCGGTGGCAAAAGAGCATGCCTTGGCGTTGGACCTGCGCGATGACACCCATTTCTTTAGCACAGTGCGCGAATTTGCTAGCTACGCCCAAGGCAAAAAACAAGTGCGGCTCGAATACTGGTACCGTGAACTACGCCGCAAGCACAATATTTTGATGGAGGGCAAAGCGCCAGCAGGCGGACAATGGAATTTTGATGCAGACAACCGCGAAGCCTTTGGCAAAGCGGGCCCGCAAAATATCCCTCCACCGAGCCGCTTTGTGCCGGACGCCATCACCCAAGAGGTATTGGCGCTCGTCGAAACACGCTTTGCCAATCACCCCGGACGTTTGCACAGCTTCGCTTGGCCTGTGACGCGGCCCCAAGCTTTGGTCGCCCTACAAGCGTTTATCGAGCAGCGCCTTCCACTTTTCGGCAAATATGAGGATGCCATGTGGTCAGGTGAGATCTGGCTTTACCATTCGCATCTGAGCTGCGCCCTCAATCTCAAGCTCTTAAACCCCCGCGAAGTCGTGCAGGCTGCCGTTGATGCCTATAACAAGGGCCACGCGCCACTGGCGGCTGTGGAGGGCTTTGTTCGGCAGATTTTGGGGTGGCGAGAATATGTCCGTGGCATCTATTGGCTACACATGCCAGACTACCTGGAACGCAATGCGCTGAACGCACAAGCCGCCCTCCCCGCCTGGTACTGGACCGGACAGACCGATATGGCATGCCTGAAAGACGCGATTACGCAAACGCTGGAGCATGGCTATGCCCACCACATCCAACGGCTGATGGTGACCGGCTTGTACGCCTTGTTGCTCGGCGTCAAACCGCAAGCGGTACACACCTGGTACCTGAGCGTTTATGTGGACGCGGTAGAGTGGGTGGAACTGCCCAACACCCTGGGAATGGGACAGTATGCGGACGGAGGACTGATGGCCAGCAAGCCCTATGTCGCGAGCGGCAAATATATCCAACGCATGAGCAACCACTGCGCAGAGTGCAAGTACGATCCCGCCCAATCGACAGGGCCACGCGCCTGCCCTTTCACTACCTTGTATTGGGATTTTTTGATGCGCCATGAAGACGATCTAAAGCAAAACCCACGTATGGCCATGCAGTTGAAGAACCTGGGGCGGCTTAATGATTGCGCGCGGGAAACCATCGCCGCGCAAGCCTCCGCCCACCGTAGTGCACAGCTTTGAATCGCCAATGAAAGTAGCGCAGATCCGACTCAATGAAGTGGGTTTGGACACCTATGCGCTCACGCGTAAGTTGATATTTAAGTTAGGCCCGGACACCTACTATCGCCATGTCTGGGCTCATATCGAGGAGGGAATACATAAGTCCTTTCATCTGGGACTATCGTCAGACGAGATGCTGGGAGAACAAATGCCAGCAGATGCCCATCAGCGCAATTCCATCAAATTTAATTAGGGAAAACTTGTGAAAGAATTAACGAAAGCATTGATATTTTTCATTGCGACTATGACAGTATTTTTTATTTATATTTTATTCAAAAATCACTGGGCTATTCTATTTAACGGTTCATATCATCAACTATTCTAGGAAATAGAAACGCGGGAATCAGGTAAAGATTGATGATGGGTATGTAGTCTTTGTAAGCGGACTTGCCCGTGCCTTTCTTAAGGCGCTGCTCCATCTTGGCAATAGCCAGTTTGGCGACATCTTTGAAGCGCCGTGTGACCACCGGCATGTTCTGCTCTTTGCGTATCTCAGCGGTGATCAGCAATTTCTTTGCTACCTCTTTTGCCCGCTTCAGTTCACGTTCGTTGGTAGAGGCTCGCTGCCAAACGCCATCAACTTTGAAGCGGCATTGCCAGATAGCGCTGCGCTCGCGCTGATAGACCAGCAAGGTGCCAGCCATTAGCGTGTGTGTAGTGTCTACTTGTTGTGCCATAGGCACACTTTAATTTCAGTGTGCGCTTTGGGCAACCGAAAAAATGCTGTGCGGGAAAGAAAAGTTGGGCTCCCAACACCGCCGAAAAAACAGGTGTTTTTGGGGCTAAAAAACACCCCTAAAAAAGGGGGTCGGTGTGTAAGCGGTGTGTAGTGATAAAAAAAAGCACCTACATCGCTGTAAGTGCTTGATTTATATAAGAAATCTGGTGGGACGTGCGGGGGTCGAACCCACGACAAACGGATTAAAAGGGTAGAAAAGAAATAAAAACCTATATAAATCAACGCTATTTTTACGGTGTGCTAAAAGGTGCGTAGTATTTGCCAAACCAAACTGACCAACTTTTGCCACCTATTCATAGACACAATCAGCACACATACTTACAAAAACGATTAGCATTTATCAGACGAGAGACGCTCAACATTTGAACGCAAGAAAATGTGATCGCTTGTGCAATCAAGCACATTGAAGTAGATTCAAGATGCACAACAATTTTTTTGTGCACTTCTGCAAGTAGTCTTTTTGACGAAATCAAGGAAAAATTATGGATCAGTATCAAACTCTAAGTTATATGCAATTGGCACTAAACACTAATGCTGTTTATACATTAGCCACGTTTTTTATTCTGTGGGTTGCGTTTAGGTTTGCTGGTAGGTTACGTGAAGGAGAGCCCAATATGCCAGCGAAAGTGCTAACTAGTATTTTCGGATTGATGATAATTTGGAATGGATTAGTATTATTCGGCAATCGGAACTATTCCATCTCTACAGCATCAGCTAGCTTAAAAGCAATTAAAGCGTCAGGGCAAGCGTTAGGAACTCAAGCAGAGGGACTCTTGAATCACCCGATGATGATTAAGGTAGCAGAAAACAATACTCAATTTGGTCTTTTCAACGACATTCCAAGTACGATCTTCTGGTTGGTAGTCACTCTAATGCTTCTCGGCACTATTTGGATGCCAGTTACAAGTAAGAAGTAACCAAAATAGTCAATGCTCATCTCTGCTGAACAAAGAGAGATGAGCGTTCTATCATAACAACTCATTGATTTAATAAAAACGAGAAGAGTAATGAAATCCATAAATGTTTTAATTATATTATTATTTAGCCAAATAGCTCATGCAGAAGTGATTAAGCTGAACTGCGTTCATCCCAACTCTCATCAATTTGTAGTGAACGCAGATACAGCAAAAAGAACTGTATCAATGAACGAGGAAGAGAAAAGAACAAAAGCTAAATTCAAATCAGATAAAATCAAATGGATCTTAAAGAATCCAGATGATGGCACACAATACATTCATGCTATTAATTTAAAAAATGGAGCAATGACAATCAAGACAATGCCAGGCGGAAATGTTGACAAATTACAATGCACGAAAATAGCTGCTAACTAATTTACGCTTCGCATCACAAAGATCATTTTATTTATTCAATTAACTTTCTCTAAAAGGAACCAAGCCATGAGCAAACTTAAAGAACTTCAAGCACAGCAAGCAGCGATTGAAAAAGCAATTCTTGAAGAACAGACCAAGGGAAAGAAAGAGCAGATCGCTATTGTCAGAGAACTAATCAAAGAATATCAAATCACATTGAGTGAAGTTAAGACAGCGTTCAAGCCACGCAAAAAGCGAGGTCCAGCAGTTAAGAAAGCAGCAAGCACAACAGCTAGTGGCAAGCGTCGTGGTCGTCCACCAATGAAGAAAGACTGATACTTCTACGACATTGTGATTGATATCCATCTATTTCTATTGCATTTTAATAGAAAGTAATTTCAAATTTTGATATTTAAAGACCATGAACGATAAAACTTCAAAATTCGCTAAAGTAATATTAGATGATTTGGGCATCTTCAGTTTAATTGGAGAAATCGTAGAATTCTTTGATAGAGAACTTATTAATTCTAATACTGAAGAAGAAAATGATGATTTAGGTAAATATGAATATCTTGATTTTTTCGCCTATAAAAACGGCGAATTTAATCACATATTTGATAAAAATTTAAATGAAAAACAAAAGTCAAATTTAATAAAAAATTATTTAACCGACGATAAATTCAAAGTAAATGCCACATATGAATTTAAGAAAAAATTAGAGATTGACTTCGCTCTAAAAATTAAAAGATTGGAAATTAATAATTTTGGATCAATGATTCTATCATTTAAATATCCAAATAGAAATAGACTTGAATATACATTCACTGCTGAATTTTTAGAAGAAATTGATGATGATGAAATAGAAAAAATTCATATGATGTATGAATTGATAAATTAAAATCATTGAAATCTGAAAATAATAATTTATAATTATCCCAGTGCGGTGAATAACACAGATTGATAGTCTCAGAGCAACTCAACAGCACTACGCATGATATTGGGATTTACATCAATGTATTTCTGTGTGACTGCCATTGACGAGTGATTAGCAAGCTCCATCAACACACGAACAGAAACACCTTTATTCGCCAAGTTCGTGATGAAACTTCTGCGTCCACTATGTGAACTCGCTCCGTCAATTCCTACTCTCGCATAAAGCGTTGTGAAGAATTGCGCCATAGTATTTGCCGAGAAGCCACGATGTGGATTCTTCTGATTCGTGAACAATGCCCTCGTTGTGTCCGTGAGCGTCACAGCAAGCAAATCTTTCAATTTGAAGCGTGAACACAAGTAGTTGTGCAATTCAGCTTGCATCTTCTCGCTTAGTACGACTGTGTGCCCTTTGCTGCCCTTCGTCTGCTCTGGGCGCAAATAGATGGACTCACGAATCTTGCCTTCGCTTGTAAGCACGTCACAAATGCGAAGCGCCGCTACAGCTCCCACACGCATTCCGCAATTCGTGGTCATCAGAAACATCGCACGATTGCGAGTGGGATGTTTGTGTGCTGCGATTTAGAGCAAAACACGGCGCACATCTTTTTCAGTCAGAACTTTCGCTTGAGCCATCAAATACCTCCTAAATCAATGAATTCAGTAGTATTTATTCTGAACCCTTTGATTCGGTATTCCTAGCCTTTTTGGCAAATTTAATTTCTTCTTGGATTTCAACAACTTAGCTCAGGAATACATACTTGTGAAGAAAGCTGTAGTTTTCAGACGCAGTTTCCCATTTGTGATTTTTTAATGTTCAGAAGTTTTGACAGTCTGGAGTTGGAGTTGCCCCTTTAGCCCGGACAGATTATTGTTCTGCCAAAGGAGTTAGAAATGAGACAAAGAAAAGGGGCGTATCCGCCCGAATTTCGTCAGCAAATGGTGG
>Ga0194037_1002013_pt1 | contig 14011 bp, 16 predicted proteins | sample JunL306m_MetaG_FD_148653 | JGI IMG/M metagenome (GOLD analysis project Ga0194037, IMG submission 148653) | Anoxic zone freshwater microbial communities from boreal shield lake in IISD Experimental Lakes Area, Ontario, Canada - Jun2016-L304-6m | ecosystem: Environmental > Aquatic > Freshwater >...
ATTGTAGATTTACCGATGTTACATCCGAGATATTCACCAATGCTTCTGTGACATCTCCACGTAATCGATCCTGCATAGGACAGCCCGAGATGGTTAACAAGATTTTAATGTCAACAACGCCACTCGTAAAAGTGACAGCTTCAACCATCCCGAGATCGGTTATAGAGCGATGAAGTTCTGGGTCTTGAACTTTCGAAAGCGCGGTATTAATTAATTCAATAACACTCATAGTATGTCTGGATCCATCTTCGGGGTTGGTCGCTCTTCAGCATCAATTTCTTCAAGGGAGGCGTTAATATGCTTCTTGATGAATGCTTTCGGATTGAGATCTGAGGGTTGAAGGTCTTCAAACCCAGGTCCTAAGTTCTCGCGCAACTCTTGAGTTGCCGAATGCGTCAGGCGTTGAACCTTACGGATGAATCGTGCTGCATCTGATGCAAATTTAGGTAAACGATCAGGCCCAAGCAAGATCATTGCTAGAACTGCCAGTCCAATCATTTCTCCGCCACCGATATCAAAGAACATACCCGTAGCCTACCCTCCCAGGAAATATGTTTCCTAAGGAGCGGCTACCAATGTCAGGGTGGCAGTGAGTGTTGTGGTGCCTCTGAGATAAGTAATGTGGACGCTATCGCCCACATTCTTGGCACGTACAGCAACAATGAGCTCCTCAGAGTTATTGATTTTCTTACCTTCAAAGATTGTTATTACATCGCCTGGCTTGATTCCGGCCTTAGCTGCTGGACCACCTGGGCGGACCGCATTTGCAGTACCTGCAACCTTCGCTCCGCTACCGGCAAATTGACTATCGATAGAGATGCCCATTACTGGATAGGTAGATTTACCACTCTTGATAAGTTGATCGGCGGTCTTACGTGCTTGATTGATTGGAATCGCAAAACCTAATCCGATGGAACCAGATTGAGAACCATAAGAAGCGCCCATCGATGCAATTGCAGAATTCACCCCGATGACGGCGCCTGTTGCATCAATTAGAGGACCCCCGGAATTGCCTGGATTAATTGCGGCATCTGTCTGTAATGCGTTAATGAATGAATTTTCGTTTGTAGAGCCACTGGCACTGACTGCTCTGTTCTTGGCGCTAATGATTCCTGAGGTGACTGTGCCAGATAGCCCCAATGGAGAACCAACTGCAATAACCGTGTCACCGACTTGAACGTTGTCACTATTTCCAAATTCAAGGGCAGGCAAATTTGTCGCGGCAATTTTTAGAACAGCAAGATCGTATGCAGTGTCGCGACCTACAACCGTGGCCGAAAAAGTTCGTCCATCGTTGAGTGTGACCGTTATAGTTCCAGATGAAGTTACGGCAGCCTCGACTACGTGATTATTTGTCAATAAGTATCCCGCACTATCAATGACGAAACCTGAACCGGTTCCTCCACCATTTGAAGATTCTGTAGAGATTGAAACTACAGAAGGAAGCACCCGTTGCGCTAAGCCAGCCACAGAATCAGGTTTGCGTTCAATTGTGCTTGAAGTAGAAACTAATTTTGCGTTTTGATGAATAAGTGAACCTAAATTTGAGGATCCGCCTAAGAGGCTTCCGATCAAGCCAGCAACAACTGCGATCACGACCGTAGCGCCAAGAGACATGCGAGTGTGTTGTGGCTTCTGTTGCACCGTCCACCAGGGACGATCAGGGTCTAAAGGTTGCATAGGAATCCTCCTCCAGTGATCGACATCTGAGTGTAGTTAATCTTTCTTTTCCGAGAATATCGTGAGAAGTACCTCAATCAAAGCTTGGTCGCGAGCAGAAGCCCGTCTCCCACGCCAATGAGAGAGGCGCTCCAAAGTTTCGTAGCGGCGCGAATGGCTTTTCCGCATTCGCGTAGCGCAATCGTCCGCGGATCTCGCTGGGCAGGATCGGAAATCTTTCCATCACCGAAGAAATTATCTACTGCCAAAACTCCCCCGGTGCGCAACATTCGGTATGCCTCATCCACGGAAAAACTTAAATCTTCTGCATCGTGGCGCAATACAACAAGGTCATAAGCACGGTCGGTTAATTTACCCATTACATCTACCACTGGATTGGTAATAAGCCGATACCGCTGCGGGGAAATCTGAGCTTCGTTCAGTGTAAGTCGCGTAATGCGTGCATGCTCGGCCTCGTTATCAATTGAAGTGAGAGTCCCGCTCTCGATCATGCCCCTCAGGAGCCAGAGACTGCCCACGCCAGATCCTGTTCCAACTTCAACTACCGACTGGGCAGATATGAGATGCGCGAGAAAACTGAGAAAAGAACCCGTTCCCTGGGAAGCATCGATCGCCCCTACTTCTGCACCTCGATTACGAGCGTTGACCAGGATTTCATCTTCATGGACAAAGCCTTCTGCGTAACTATGAACATCGATTTTCATGACAGACCCGCAATCCATTCGATGAGGAGGCGAACACCAAATCCCGTTCCACCTTTTGGGTTCTCGCCAGAATCGCTTTCACTTCGGGCCGGGCCTGCAATATCCAAATGCACCCATTTGCGATTGCCAGCAAAATGCTCGAGAAAGAGAGCGCCGGTAACTGAACCTGCTGAAAACTTGGTCGCTTTGGCAGTGTGATTAATATCAGCAATTGAACTTTCTAGTGCCACGCGATAGTCATCAACTAATGGCATATGCCAGACTCGATCTCCAGATTTCTCGCCTGCTTCAGAAAGCCTTCGTGCAAGGGACTCATCTCTTGTATACATGGCACCATATTGACGGCCTAGCCCCAAAGTCGCTGCACCAGTAAGAGTGGCAATATCAACTAAATAGTCAGGGTTTAAATGGATATCTGCATACGCCAACCCATCTGCCAAAACCAATCGGCCTTCAGCATCCGTGTCGATTACCTCAACCGTTGTTCCACCGTATTGAGTAATCACGTCGCTAGGGCGTTGTGATGTTCCGGAAAGCGCATTTTCTGCACACATCAATAGCGCCGTGACTCGAACACGTGGTTGCACTTCGGGCATCGCTGCAACAACAGCCAGAACTGCTGCAGCTCCCGCCATATCGGTCTTCATCGCCATCATGTTGTCGTAAGGTCTCTTTAAAGAAATTCCACCAGTATCGAAGGTTATTCCCTTGCCGACGAGAACAACGTGTGGCCAATTTTTTGAACCTCGCGGCGCATAGCTGATTTTAATAAATCGAGGTCCAGGTTTTGGCGATGAGCCTCCAACTGCAGACAGCCCTCCAAATTTTGCGAGATCTTTTCCGCTCAGAACTTCAACGGCAATGTCTGGATGCTTCGTGAGGACTTTCGCGCGGCTGGCCATCCAGAGCGGTGTCTTAATATTTGCTGGTGTATGAATTAAATCTCGTGCACTCCATACAGCAGAGGTTAAAGTTCTCGCTCGCGAAATATCAGCGGGATGACTATCACCAACAATGAAGATTGGATTCTCTGACTTAACTGTGGAAGTTTTTTGGTTCCATGTATAAGCAGAAAGAATCAACGCAATTGCATGTGCTCGAAGTTCATTTTTTGAAACAGCTATCGCACTCAACACTGAATATTTTTTTCCGCGCATTTTTCTTCCAACCGCGGCGCCGGCTGCACGTGAATCGGTGATCGAACCACTGCCGATTCCAACGAGAAGCAAACGTTCACAGCGAGCGCCTTGAGCGCTCACGGGAATTTCAAAAATCTCGCCAGCTTTTCCTGTGGCTGAAAAAAAGTTCAATTCATCAGAAAGCGAAAGCTCAAAGTACTTTTCGCACTTTCGAACAAAAGCATGAGCAACGGGGAATGTGATTACCCCTGATTCGTCTTTAGAAAATGCGAGCGCTAACGAGTCGACCTCTTTAAGGGTTTCAAGATCTAGTGGTCGTTCCTGAAGTGAAGGAATTGCCATTGCGCCCACGCGTATGTTTGGCGCTTATCTCTTAACGAGCAGAGCTGCTGCTGAGTGAAGTGCGTTTCCCAGATTTGTTGCTTCTTCGCCGTTGAGTTCTACAACCAGGCGTCCTCCGCCTTCGAGAGGGATACGCATAACCAAACTGCGCGCTTCCTTTGTGACCTCCATCGGTCCATCACCAGTTCGAGGTTTCATGGCTGCCATGGTCCGGACTCCTTTACTCGCTCTTCTGTACGCCTGGCACCTGCCGACCCGTAGGCCTTTGGATACATGCGTGTGAGGGAGAAGTATCTCGCGAAAACCCCTATCCATGAAATTGAGGGGGCTAAATCTCCAATGCGCTGGTCAAACGAGCGCGTCCTGTAACGATAACCCCTATAACTGCCGCCTCTGGCACTCGGAGCATCACCGCAATTTCCTCTGACGAGAGGCTGCGCAGGTAATGCAAGGTCAAGATTACGCGCTCTTCCTCGGGCAAACTGGCAAGCAATTGAGCCAGGGTCTGCGCCATGAGGGTAAGGCTACTCGCTCGGGCATCGTATTGAGGTGCCTCGAGAGGGTCATAGACCCGATGAAGCGCGCTCCAAAGCATCATCGACGCTGGTGGTCCAGTGCAAAAGTTCGCGCTGACCGGGTTTGACGAATCCTTCGGTTTCTAGGTGATCAATCATTTCTCGAAGCGGTGAATAGAGACCGAAAGGATCTAAGACAATCACAGGCTTGTCATGAAACTTTAAGAACCGCCCGACCCAAATTTCAAAGAGCTCTTCCAAAGTGCCGAGGCCACCCGGCATAGCGATAAAAGCATCGGACAAGTCTTCTATCATCGCTTTGCGTTCGCGCATGGAATTAACAACATGCAGTTCATGACTGTCATGATCGGCAAATTCAATATCGACGAGCGCCTGAGGAATCACGCCAATTGTTTTACCGCTGCCACTGCGCACTCCGCGGGCAACGGCGCCCATCATCGAAATATGGCCACCACCAGAAACTAATTCCCATTGGCGGTCGGCAATTGCCTCCCCTAGTTCAGTGGCAAGGTCGATATATTTCGAATCGATCGTTGGTGATGATGAGCAGAAAACGGCTATACGCATCTGCGAAGGATACGGGCTACCCTTGCTCCATGTCTCATCATTCATCTCAAGAAGCCTCAGGTCGTGGAATCGCGACAATCGCGGCCGATGGCTGCGTCCTTGATACCTGGTATCCGACCCCTTCGTTGGAGGCGCTTCCTGCGTTGACTCCCGCTTGGCTAACTGCTTTGGCGATCAATGACGCCGAACGAGGAGTTACTCGTGTGCTCGTCGAGCGAACAATTATTTTGTCCGAACCACCCAAAGATGTGCCTGATGCATACTTGAGACTTCATTTACTTTCACATCGCCTTGTCGCTCCTCATGGCCAATCTTTAGAGGGAATCTTCGGAATTCTCAACAATGTCGTTTGGACCAACCACGGACCGTGTTCGCTAGAAGGTTTTGAAGAAACGCGTGCGCGCTTGCATGCAAAGTATGGACATGTAACCGTGCTTAGCGTCGATAAATTTCCACGAATGGTTGATTACGTTATTCCAAGCGGTGTTCGCGTGGCTGATGCAGATCGTGTTCGACTTGGTGCGCATCTGGCTCACGGCACAACAGTCATGCATGAAGGCTTCGTCAACTTTAACGCCGGGACCCTCGGGACCTCGATGGTTGAAGGTCGCATCTCAGCTGGAGTAGTTGTCGGAGATGGAACAGATATTGGTGGCGGCGCATCGATTATGGGGACTCTCAGCGGCGGCGGCAAGGAAATTATTTCCATTGGAAAAAAGTGTTTACTGGGTGCCAATTCAGGTCTTGGAATTTCACTCGGAGATAATTGCGTAATTGAGGCTGGAACCTACATCACTGCCGCATCAAAGGTTTCCCTTCCTGACGGAGAGGTTGTAAAAGCCGGAGCACTGAGTGGCGCCGATAACCTGCTTTTCCGTCGCAATTCACAAGGTGGAAATTTAGAAGTTGTACTCCGCACTGGAACTTGGGGTGGACTCAACTCTATTTTGCATGCCAATTAATTTATAGGCTGTGAAATATTGTCCGCACGGGAACCGGCACGACGTTGCTGATTTGAGCGGTCTCGAAATCAAACCAAGCCGAAGGTAGTTTGCTCTTACTTCTGAAAGTCTCCCCCGTCAGGGAAACGCTCTTACCTGAACTCGAGGTTGCAGTAATTATTGCTACGGTTCCGCTTTGATGTCTACTCACAATTAGCAATGAAGCTACCTCAGGCAATCCGAATGCATTTGCAATTACCGACTGGCCAATAGGGCGAATCCAATCCACATATTTTGAGTTGAGCGATGCCATGAGGCTCCAAGGATCAGGGACACTGGTGGCATAAGGCACCGCACTACCCCAAGCATCCTTGGCAGATTCTGTTTGTCCGCCAGAGGATGAGAAGAAATAAGCGGAAATTGGCGATAAGTTGTAGAGAATTGCCAAACCGTGAGAGGCGTCCATGCTTGTGGAATCCACTGCATTTTTCCACAGCACTCCATACTTGGCTTCAGTCTCCTTTGAATATCCCACGAAATTTTGATCTGCAGTTGAAGAATAAAGATCGCAATCGCACGCGGCCTTGATCTTTCCCGTCTTGCTCAATGCGTATGTGCGAGACGCTATGGCTTGGGCCTGGAGGGCTTGGGCAGGCCATGACGATGGCATCTCACCTATCCCCCATAAATACTCATCATGCAAGCGCAAAGAATTTGTTACCTCGATTCGATAACCCAAGAGCGCAGACTTCACAAGTTTAATCTGGAGCTGTCCGTATCGGTATTTTGTTGTTGTTGAACCGATCTTCATCAAAAGAACAGAATCAACACCAGAAAGTTCGCGAGTTCCGCTCCATCGCAAAGTAAATGAAGAACCTGATGCGAGGGCAGAAATCTTCCCTGTCGAGTCGGTGACGCTCGGTATTGCTGAATTTCCCAAAAGAATAAATGAAAGTGTCGATTTTGTTGGGACGCTTGTATCGGCAACAGATGTGACGGTATCTCCCATATCGGCGTTAAAAAGTTCTAGGTGACCTAATTTGGTCTCTGTCTTAAATGAGACAGATGTAAGAAGATGGCCAACATTGACTCTCAGGATTTGATCATCCTGAACAGGATTTACAACCACATCTTTGTAATAGTAATTAATAATCGCCGTAGCGCTGTCACCTTCGAGGGCTTGGCCACGGGCACCGATCTGACTCATACCAACGCCATGGCCATAACCTGATCCATGAAATGTAAATGACGAGGGAACAACATCTGCAAAGGCGTGCGGAACAACCGCAGTGGCAAGTAAAAACACTGCAACAAGAACTCTAAAGTTAAATGTCCTCGTCAATGGCGGCGCTCTTTCCGACCTTTAAGAACTTCTCGTATGCATCCACTACTTCGTTTGGTTCTCCACGCTTAATAAGTTTTCCCTTATCTAGCCACGCAACCTCATTACACACATCACGAATAGTTCCCAAACCATGACTCACAAGGATGAGGGCGCGGGCATCACTTCGTAATTCTTTAATCTTGTTCAAACTTTTCTCTTTAAAGTGAGCATCGCCTGTACTCAAAGCCTCATCGACGATCAAGATATCCGGACGTACCGTTACAGCAACGGCAAAGCCAAGACGTGCAAACATTCCGGATGAATACGTCCGCATTGGCGCTTCGATTGCATCTCCAAGTTCGGCAAAGTCGGCAATTTCCTCGAAATGTTCTGCGATCTCCTTCCGCGACATGCCAGCGGCCAGCCCACCAAGTTCAACATTTTGTCGGCCCGAAAGTGTTGGACTAAAACCAACTCCGAGGGCAAGCAGGGTGCTGACTTTGCCGTAGACCTCAACACGCCCTTGTGAAGGAGGCAAAATGCCAGAGATGACACGCATGAGTGTTGATTTGCCTGCCCCGTTTGCTCCGACAATTCCCAAAACTGATCCGTACGGAACATCCATCATGATGTCATCGAGTGCGCGCACAACCCGAGTGTGTTTTGTGCCGCGACCCATCGTGCGAACTCGCGCTTTCAACGTCGGGCGACGATCAATGGTGGTCGTGTACGTCAAACCTAAATGCTGGACGGAAACTGCAATCTCGCCAGGAACATGACTAGAACTAGACTCGGACGGCAAAATCACGCTCCCTTGTTAGGAAGAAATAGGTACCAATTATAAAGATACCCAATGCCCATGCCAAAGAAATCAACAAATCCGATGCTCGCGGAACTTCTGCATGAACGACTGCGCGTGACCAAGAATTAAGCAGAGGGAAAAGCGGATTGAATGTTTCCATTTGGCGCAGATTATGTTTTAGTGCCGACGCCTCATAAAGAATTGGTGAAAGGTAAAGCCAGGTTCGGGAAAAATACGGTAGAAAGCTTGCAATATCTCGGAAATACACGTTGATCGTAGAGATCAAAACAGCTAAGCCAAGCGCCAAAATCGCAGTGATCATGGCAACTGGAATACCCCACAATATTGCCCATCCAATAGGGAAGCCTAAAACAGTTCGAATAACAAAGAAGACAAAAATGGTTGGCAGAAATCTAAAAATTCCAACAACTGTTGCAGAAATTGGCAACATAATCCGCGGGAACGCTGTGTTGAGAATGAGCTTCCCACCTTTAGTAATGGATTTGACCCCACCCGTCATGGTGTTAGAGACAAAATAGAAAAGGAAAAGGCAGGCTGTGAGGTGTCCGTATCTCATCTTGTCGCTGTGACCCCCGATGATGACGATCAAGAGAAAATAAACCCCTGAAAGCAACAATGGGTTAAGGACCAACCAAACTTGGCCAAATACAGAGTCGTAATGTTTTTCACGTAACTCTGAACGTGCGTACTCGGCGATGAATGATCGTCTAGCCCATAGCGAGCGCCAGTACTTTCCCAGCGGGGGTAAACCGGCGCGAAAAGGCTCATAGACCTCCACGGCCACCGGTTTTGAACTGCCTTTACTCACTGACGCAGGTTACCGCACAGCCCTGAACTCACTCGCCTTCAGGCACGAGAGTCCGAGGTGATGTGAGAAATCCCGCCCCCCAGGACATGTGCATTGTCAGCAAAATCGCGGGTAATCGCAATTTTTCGCCAAGAGTTTTGCCGATCCCAAGAGAAGCCACCGTCAGAAATACCAGATAAACGCCAGCTGGCAAGAAGAAAATAGGTGCAAGAAATATTCCCGTGACCAACGACGTCACGGTTCCAATTAGCGCCAAAGGAGGTGCCAGATATCGCAAATTTACGGTGCCAATGTGGCGGCGAGTAACTACTCGGCGCCAACGACCGTATTCAAAATATTGTTTTGAAAGCGCCTTTAACGTTGGACGAGGTCGATAGAGAACATGCAATCGCGGATCGAAATAAACGATTCCCCCAGCTTGGCGTAATCGAAAATTCAATTCCCAATCCTGAGCCCGCGTAAAACGTTCGTCAAATCCACCAACGCTCATAAGTGCACTTCTCAAAAAGACTCCGAGGTAGACGGTGTCAACAGATCCTGCACTACCCCCCGTATGAAATCGAGAAGCACCAACACCCAAGGGGCTTCGCATAGCGCCCGCTACTGCTTTCTCAAAGGGCGTGACCCCTTGAGCCGCCATCATTCCACCAACATTGACCGCGCCAGTTTCTTTAAGAATATTCACGGCCAATGAAATGTAATTGCGCGGAATTTCTGCATGACCATCAACTCGCACAATGATGGGAAACTTGGATGTGGAAATTGCTAAATTAAGTCCTGCTGCGGTTCGCCCAGTTGGGTTTTCGATTAATACAACGCGCGGATCTTGAGCAGCTAAGCCTTGCGCAACTTCTAAGGTGCGATCCTTGGATGGACCTATCGAGAGCACAATCTCTATTTGTCCGAGATAATCCTGAGAAAGAATCGCGCCTACGGCCTGTGCGAGGTAGGGCTCTTCATTCAAAACAGGCAAAATTACCGAGACGCCCTCTTGCCGTGATGTCTCATCTGAAATGTGCACGTGAGTACGCTACCGTCCAAGTAGGCTCTCCTAGTGAAATCTGCGCGCATGACCCGAATAATCACCTCGATATCCATCGGTGTCGTCGCGATCTCCGCTTTTTCCTGGTTGGGTCTGGGCCAAATTACGGGTTCCTTAAAAAGAGTAGATGCCTTTGCGGGACTCAATTCACGACCGGAAAAAGCATCAAGTGCAGTCAATTACCTTCTCGTTGGTTCAGATAATCGCGCAGGACTTACACCGGCTGAACTTAAGTTGTTGCGAGTTGGAAGCACCAAGTCCGCAGCAGGCCAACGATCAGACACGATGCTTTTGGTCCATATTAGTAAGGCACGCGATAAGGCAGTCATCGTCTCCTTGCCTCGCGACACCCTCGTCACTATGCCTCAATATGTGACAAGCAGTGGAAAAACAGTTGCGCCCCAGTTGGCAAAGATGAATTCCGCATTCAGTTGGGGTGGAGCTCCTTTGTTGATTCAAGTCGTCGAAGCTAAAACTAATTTACGAATCGATCACTATATAGAAATCAGCTTTGCAGGTTTTGCGAGAGTCGTGGATTCCCTGGGAGGAATTCAAGTGTGTACTAAGACTGCAATTAATGACCCAAAAAGCCATCTTGTCCTTGCCGCCGGAATTCACACCCTTAATGGAATTGAAGCTCTTAAGTACGTTCGCACTCGAGATTTTGATGGCATGGGCGACTTAGGACGTATGCAAAGACAACAACAGTTCATGAGTTCAGTCCTTAAAAAGGCCACGAGTACTGGGGTGTTGCTCAACCCCGTGAAATTCATAAGTTTCATTAACGCAGCAATGGAGACAGTTAAAACCGATTCAGCGCTCAATTCAAGTGACCTTGTCACACTTGCTAAGCAAATGCGAAACCTCTCAGCAAGTAAGGTCCGCACTTTGACTGTTCCACTTTCAGATGTGAACCACTCGGTTCCCTATATAGGTTCAACCGTGATTTGGGATCCCGTTTTAGCTCCCGAACTTTTCCAAAAACTTCGAGATGACCTACCAGTAGTCACCGAAGTTCTCCCTTCCCCTTCGGCATCAACTTCCAAAGCGCCCAAGACATCATCAACGAAGCCAACGGCAAAGGCGACGCCAACGATCATCGATAAGTTCAAGACGCGTACCGCTAGCGAAAACCCTTGCGGTTCGCTCAAATAAGTCAAGAAACTCATAGACTCAGGACATGAAACCAGTTCTCTCGGTAATTGGTACGGGATATCTAGGTGCGACACACGCAGCCTGCATGTCATCCTTGGGATTCACTGTAATTGGAATCGATAACGACGCCGCAAAAGTTGCCCAACTTTCTCGTGGCGAATTACCTTTCTATGAACCAGATTTAGAGGAGCTCCTGGGCGCAGAGCTCGCCTCGGGACGATTAACGTTTACCACGGATTTTTCTGCAGCCCTCAGCGCTGATGTCCATTTCGTTTGCGTCGGAACCCCTCAAAAAGAAAACAGTTTGGCCGCAGATCTCACCTATGTGAAAGGCGCCATCACGGCTCTAGCTCCGCACCTAAAGAGTGGCGCATTAGTAGTTGGTAAATCAACTGTTCCTGTTGGCACAGCCCAAGACTTGGCTGCGCAATTAAGAATTTCGGCACCACAAGCTGATCTAGCCTGGAACCCAGAATTTCTGCGCGAAGGTTTTGCTATCGAAGACACATTGCGACCAAATCGGCTCGTTGTAGGTGTTACCAATGACCGGGCAGAAAAAATCCTTAAAGAAGTTTATGCGCCGATATTAGAACGTGGAACACCGTGGATTCGTGCAGATTTGCCAACGTCAGAGCTCGTTAAAGTTGCAGCCAATTCTTTTCTTGCAACAAAGATTTCATTTATCAACGCGATGGCCGAGATTTGTGAAGCAGCAGGTGGCGATGTAACGGTCCTGGCTGAAGCCATTGGTTACGACCCTCGCATCGGAAATAAGTTTCTGCAAGCGGGTATCGGATTCGGTGGTGGTTGCTTACCCAAAGACATTCGCGCATTTATGGCCCGTGCAGAAGAGTTAGGAGCGCAACAAGCGCTTGAATTCCTTAGAGAAATTGACGCTATCAATATGCGTGCTCGTGCCCGCGTCATCGACGTCGTCCGCTCGATGCTTTCTGCTGATTTAACACACTATAAAATTGCAGTTCTTGGCGCCGCATTCAAGCCTGAGAGTGACGACGTTCGGGACTCTCCAGCCCTGGACATTGCGGCGCAGCTGCATGCAGCAGGTGCGGTTGTAACCGTTCATGATCCCAAAGCTATGACCCCTGCTCGTAAGCGCTTTCCTTCTCTTAACTTCGCACAGAGCGCGCAAGATTGCGTTTCTGGAGCCGACATTGTTCTTCACCTAACTGAATGGCGTGAATACAGAGAGATTGATCCCGTGCATTTCAGGTCACTTGTTAAAACACCGCTCATCATCGATGGACGCAACGCGCTAGATAGAAAGAAATGGGTTTCAGCCGGTTGGACTTTCCACGCACTGGGTCGCAAGAATTGAACGAAGACGAATCAATATCTGCGGCGCTATCGCTTAAAACATGGGCGATAGTGGGCTTAAGCAACAATGCAGATCGGCCCGCATTCGGCGTTGCGGCTTTACTACAACAAAAGGGCCATCGAATAGTGCCCGTACACCCTAAAGCAGAAACCGTTCATGGAGAGCGTGGGTTTGCAAAACTTTCTGACATTCCATTTCCGATTGATGTTGTTGATCTATTCGTTAATTCCAACCTCGTAGGTCCAGTCGTTGACGAAGCTATTGCATTAAAAGCAAAGACTGTATGGCTGCAGCTCGATGTCATTGATCAAGATGCTGTTGATCGCGCGCAAGCAGCTGGCCTAATTGCAGTAATGAACCGGTGTCCAGCCATCGAGTACCGAAACCGCAATTAGTTAGAAACCTGTTTTTTGAGTTCTTCGCGCCTTAAGATTTTCACCTTTTGCCTTGGCTTCATCGCGAAGCTTTCCCATTGCATCAGTAATTTTCTCAGAAAGTTCTTCATCGCGCACGCCAAGAATTCGAGCGGCCAGTATTCCTGCGTTCTTGGCATTTCCGATTCCAACCGTTGCAACGGGAATACCTGCCGGCATCTGCACTATTGAGAGCAAGGAATCCATTCCATCTAGCACTTTGAGAGGAATCGGAACTCCAATAACGGGCAGTGGTGTAAGGGCTGCGACAACTCCAGGTAAATGAGCAGCGCCCCCTGCACCAGCAATGATCACTTCAAACCCTAAGGACTTGGCGCTCTTTGCAAAATCATTTGTTTCCTCAGGCATACGATGGGCAGACAAGACCTGTGCAGAATAAGAAATGCCAAAACTATCAAGTACCTTTGCGGCATCTTCCATAATGGGCCAATCAGAATCAGATCCCATAATGATTGCTACACGATCTTTACTCATCTATCTCTCCGCTCATATAGTCAACTGCATGAGTAACACACTCCCGTAAGTCTAGAAGATCATCGCCCGTTGCGCTTACATGGGCGATAGCTCCTTCTTGTCCTGCGCTCTTTCGGTACTGATGAATCTTGAGCCCTGGGGTACGCGCCATTAGATGTAGATATGGACGGTACATATCTCTCTTCTCTCCAGGATAAACAATCGCGGCAACAGCGCTTTCATACATCATTGCCGTATCCCCGAGGGGAAGGTCTAACACCGCACGAAGGTGCTGCTCATATTGGCTAGTGCGCGAGCCCTCGATTGTCCAAAGTCCGAAATCGTGCACACCGATTGCAATCGAGCGAATGGATGGTTCCACGTCATGGAGATTCACCTCAAGACACATGACCCCTGTAAGAGAGATCTCCTGCGCTTTTTCCAGCGCCAATTTCTGCACTTTGCTAGCAAGTGCATCAGAAATACCAAAGCCCGGTGTCTCCGTGCGCATGGTTACCCCAGCGAGGCCAAATATTTGCGTCGGTGCCCAGGCGCAGGCTTGCGCATGCGGTGAGCGCGCAACCAGCACAGAAATCCTGAGTGGGCTCATCGATTCATTATCGAGAGCGATTTCTGTGATTTTGGTAATCGTGGCAGAACTTGGCCTTACCGATACTCCATCTGCCTCCAACGCACGGATACTCGACAGTGGAAAGTTCTCCTGAGT
>Ga0194037_1002014_pt1 | contig 14008 bp, 9 predicted proteins | sample JunL306m_MetaG_FD_148653 | JGI IMG/M metagenome (GOLD analysis project Ga0194037, IMG submission 148653) | Anoxic zone freshwater microbial communities from boreal shield lake in IISD Experimental Lakes Area, Ontario, Canada - Jun2016-L304-6m | ecosystem: Environmental > Aquatic > Freshwater >...
AGGATAGTTGACATCGACCACATAACGATTGAAGCTTTCCCTCATATCCACGCCCTGTAGAACAGCGCGCACAAAGGCGAAGTCGTGAAAGCCCAAGGATCGCCCCTGGCGTACCACTTTGGTCTTGGCCAACGGTGGGCGCCCCAGACGCAATGGCGAGGAACTGTGCAGGAGCGGGTTGGTTGTCGTCATCGGTCACCTTCACAACGCATGAAAAACAGCAGCCTCGGGGTCCGCTCAGAGGGAAACGCGTGCTGGGCGGAGGTTTTAGGCTCGGACTTGAATGGGCTACAGCGAAACAATGCTCTTTAAATAAATTAATATCACGGCATGATTATAACGATAATCATGACGTGCTGAGTCAAATTTAATTCAGGGGCGGCGGGAGGAGGGCGCTGGTCTGGTGCCGCGCAGACGGTCATTCAAAAGCCACATCCCTTAGCAAGCACAGGGCTTAGTCATTGCCTTGTTGACTAGAACTTTGGGGGAGACACTGCGACGGAAGACAAACAACGCGTCGCCGTTTTCAAAACTTTCAGCGTATGCTTCTGTATAAATTTCCGCCGCAAGAACATTCGATTCAGGCGATGCACCTATAACCGTTACGATCTTTTAGTTAAAGATGGCAAGCCAAAAGGTGTAGACACAATCGCCAAAACCCAAATTATTGGTCCTCCTATAGTTCCAACATTAAGTTCAATAACGCCAGAGGTCACCATTGCAAATAAAAATGAAAGATCAGCAATACCGATAACAAATAACCCTATGAAATAGGCAGTCCAAGACGCTTGAGCAAGGATGAGCCCTGCAACCGCCAATCCAAGAACTCCGTATCCACCTACGTCAATGCAGAAGTTAAGTAGCAATTGACCTTGTGCAAATGCAGTTGTACTGTCATCGGTATGGACGAAAGCAGCCTTGGGGACGTTAGAGCCACCGATCACAGTATTCCAAAGGCCTGGCGTTCCATTAGTGATGTATTGATGTAGGCCTTCGTAACCTACCCATAAATGTAGAATTCCCCACAATATGAAAAGCAAAGCCCCAACTTTAGCGGCGGTGCCTAAAACAAAATTGGTTTCTCGTTTGGACTTGCGATGGTTTGTAAGTGGTGTCATTTTGGAGTCCCCATGTGAAGCCAGTACTGGCTCCGCCAGACTGAATGTTTTAAACTAAGACCTACAGCTCTAAGGCGATCAGTTACCGGTGTAGGGCACGCTTAAGGGCGACAAGACTGTCGCGACGAGCATTTGCTGCGATTTGGGCGTGTGGGGCTACATTGAAAACGTGGTAAGCACCGGGATATACATGCAACTCCACCACCACACCATGTCGCATTAAACGTCGTGCATATTCCATATCCTCTTCCAGAAACAGATCGAGTCCACCAGTGGCAATGTAGGTCGGAGGAAGTCCAGCGAGGTTATCTTCGCGTGCCGGCGCAGCATAAGGGGACACATTACTCGAACCAGGGGGAACTCCAAGCAGTGATTCCCACCCAAAAGTGTTACTTTCTGGTGTCCATATGAAATGGCCTGCATGCGGGTGTGGATCGCTTGTGACACATGTTCGGTCATCAAGCATCGGATAGATTAAGTGTTGAAAATGAAGTGTGTGCTCGCCTCGGTCGCGGACAAGTAGCGCGAGGGCTGCGGCAAGGCCACCCCCTGCACTTTCACCCATGACACCAACTCTCCGCGCATCAATACCTAGATCTTCAGCATTAACGAACATCCAGCTCAGCGCCGCATAGCAGTCTTCGATTGCACCCGGAAAACGTGTTTCAGGTGCTAATCGATAGTCAACAGAGACTACTACAGCGTTTGTGTCAAGCGCGAGCTTAAGATGTACGCCGCTAAGCTCAGATGGTGAGCCTCTAACATAGCCACCACCATGAATGTGGAATATGCAGGGCAACGGCTTGCTTGCTTTACGCGGTGTATAAATCAAAAGGCCAACATCCGGAGCGTCTGCTGGGCCTTTTACTTTGCGTTCTGTGAGCTTCACCGCATCAGCTGCGTGAGGATCGGAGGGAAAAGTGATGCTGTTAGCTCGGATGGCCGGAAGGATTTCCCCGTTCAATGACACGGTAGGAATCAGCGTCAACAAATCCAAAAGTTCTGGATCTACAAGATGCTTGCTCATAAGTGCGCTCCCTTATTGGCCCTTATGGCCAATATTCTGTTGAGATTTGGTTCTGGATAGGTCATGTGCTCGGCATGCCAAGTGACTAAATCAATTGTTGAGGTACTTGCATTGATGGCACTGAGCCAATTTTGAAAATTAGCGTTAAGCCGCGTTCTTTACGTTTGAGGTTTAAGACATGTTCTTCTGAGTCATATTTTGAGAGCAGATTGAGGCGAACCGACGGATAACTTCTCTTGCCATTTTTTTTAACTTTCATTGACCGCATGGAGTACGCCTTTAAATATCGGACGAACATAAAAGTTCACTGCCTCGATCGACGAGATGCTTTTAACAAAATAGGGCAATTCGTCGGAGCCATTGATCATCGCCATCAGAAGATGTGCACCAAGGTTCGCATCGACTTGGCGGATCGATCCATCCGCAATACCATCGCTAATGACCGAAGCGATACGGGTCAAAACGGCCTCGATACCAGACATGATGATCCATTGATCAGACTCGCTAAGGCTATCCACAGCGGACACCCGCAGAAGAGCCGCACTCCCTCCTATTTGGTGCTCAACGAGCGCCGAGGCGATCGTCGCAAGCGTCTGTAGCCCCGTACTGCATTCGGCTTCCGCTGCAATGATGGTTCGCCGAATCACATCGAACGTACGGTTAAAGCAGGCGATTACTATTTCATCCTTAGTCTTGACGTGGTGGTAAAAAGCCCCTTTTGTGAGATTGATCCGGGCTGCTATTTTTTCTACGGACGCTCCACGGTATCCCTGTTCGTTGATCTGGGAACTGGCCGCCTGGAGAAAAATATCGAAGCTTGCACCTTCCGTTGTTTCCGTCTGAGGCAGTGGCACCGAAATCCGAGCGGGAGTCCAATCGGCTCCTGGTGCAGCAATGCCGTGGATCAGGATTTCGGACAGGCGACTCCCAAAGCGCGAAAAATCTTCTGGGTATAGCTTCCTAAACGAAATAGGTGTCCAGTTCAGTTCCGAAAAAATAAGGTGTGCAGCAGCAGTGACCGCCGCTTTGTCCTTCATTGACCACTCACCCTCCGCGATCAGTCGGCGTATTCGCCTAAAAATACCGACATAGGCAGTTTTTACTGATTCATTGTCGAGGCCACGAACATCACTGAACGTAGGAAATTCCTCAACCTCACTGCGGGCCGCCCGCGCCCTGAAATCAAAGTACTGAGACAGGAACAACTCCAAGCGGGCACGGCCTGTGGTTGCCGACTCTGCTATTGAAAGGAACTCACCGAGGCGTTCAAGCCCTTGCATGTGGCAAGCAGCCGCCAGGTCTTCCTTCTTACTGAAGTAGTACTGGATCGTGGGTGCCGATAGTCCGACACGCACAGCAACTGCTGCTAGCGTCATCCTGCTCGCGCCCTTTCGGTTGAGAACAGCAATAGCAGCGGCAACGATGGCTGACTTGCTTTCCTCAAAACGATTTTTTGTTCTTCCTGCTTTCACCATCTGTTGAGCTTCTCAATTCGACCTATCCATAAGAAGGCCTTTGCAAGACCGTAAGAAAAATTTTCGCCGTCGACTTTTCATCCAACTCGCGCCGTCAGATCAAGTGGTCGTAGGCGTTCTACTCATGCCACTTCAATTTCTGCCATTAAGGACGTGAGAGTGAAGCACTAGACCAAGGTCTGAATCTGAACATCTTCGATTTTATAGAACTTTGCATCATAAATCTGGTATGCAAAACTTTTTTCCTTCTTTTTGCGTGAATTCGGAGCTCGCCTTTTGCACCCTGAGACCACTTTCTTGCGGATTCAGTCATGAGCCTGGGTCGGCCAATCTTAAGAAAGGCCCCTTCCCATACATTGACGCAAGTAGGAGATCGTGGCTCCTTACAGCAAACCCGGACCCGGCTCCAGCGGCCCTAGGCCTCTAGCGGCGATCGTCATCCGCCAGCGCAAGCAAGCATCGACCACCCGTTTGCAGCACAAGCATCAGCCAATCAAGAAATAGGTCAAATATCAATCATTTTTATCAATTCCTAGGGGTATACCCTAGGTATGATTAAACATACTTGATATATGATTAATTGAAATGTTGAAAGCGGCTTGGCGTGTTGGCTGCTGAGAACATGGCGTTGCGGTGATCCCGCAAGCCGCAGGTCGGTAGCAATACGTCAATCCTCGGTCACAAGACCACACACTTTTTAAGTGCTCATTCATCTCAAAAGGAAAGCATCAGATGAGAAAGTTCATGTTGAAGGCGGTTGTGTCGGCGGTTGGTATCGGCTTTGGTACTGCCGCATTGGCGCAATCGGAGATCCAACCAAGCCCAAGTACAAGTGACACGCTGAAGTCGGACAGCACGGCACTTGGCCAGGTTGTCGTTACTGCACAGAGACGCAATGAGCTCTTAGCGCAGACACCGATCGCAGCCAGTGTGCTCTCGGGAACTGAGCTTGCCGAAAAGGGTGTTGTGAATGCTGACGCACTTCAGTTTGTAAGCCCGTCCGTGGCGGTGAATAACTATGGACAAGGCACAGAATTCAACATCCGTGGAATCGGCAAAGCCGAGATGAGCTCTCTTAGTACGACTGGAGTCATCACCTACCGCGACGGTGTGCCCAGCTTTCCGGGCTACTTTCAGGGCGAGCCCTATTTCGATATCTCCAATATCCAGCTTTTGCGTGGTCCGCAAGGAACGGTAGTCGGTCAAAACTCAACTGGCGGAGCCGTGTTTGTAAATACAAACAACCCAATTATTGGGGGTGATTACACCGGATATGTGGGCGCAAGCACTGGGAATTACAACTCCGTTGGCCTACAAGGCGCGTTGAATCTGCCCATTAGCGACGTTTTAGCTGCACGCATTGCTGTATTTGACGAGCGGCGAAGCAGTTTCTATACGATTGTTGGACCTAACGGAGCTGCGTATAACGGAAACATTGGCGATGTGCACCAAAGGGCTGCGAGGCTTAGCTTTTTAATGGAGCCCACTGATAAGCTACGCGTACTTTGGAAAACCGATACAGATGATCTAGACATGGGGGCATATGTCGCCTCACAACCGCAAAGTACCACTCGAGTACTTCCGGGCGCAACTAGTATCGGAAATAGCGATCTGTTTACAGTATCAGCTAACACGCCTCAAGAAGCTCGTGATACCTTCAGTCGACATAGTCTGAAAGTGGAATATGAACTTGACAGTGGAACCAAATTACGCTCTGTTACTGGATACGGCAACGGCACGACTAAATGGGTATCTGATTTTGATGGCGGAGCGGCGTTAAGCCAAACATCCTATGTTAAAGGGAGCGAAACCCAGGTAAGTCAAGAGTTTAATATTATCTCCTCTGAAAAAGAGGTAGTGACATGGCTAGTCGGAGCGTTCTCCATTCACAATACCTATGACTTTCCAAGTTCTGACGGAGCAGTGAAGATTGATTACACCGGGTACAACCTACCAAGTTATAACTATCAGTTCGACGGTAACATCTCACAAGACTCACAAGCTCTCTTTGGTCAGGTCGGTTACGCCATTACGCCAGACATCAAACTTGATGTTGGAGGAAGAAATACCAGTAATAGTTCAACCAATTCTCTAAATATTAAACAATTGGGTGTGCCGATTGCACAAAATCAATCGACGAGTGAACAGAATACCTCATATAAGGTTTCGTTAGGCTGGAAGGTCAATCCAAATAACTTTATTTATGCAACGCAATCAACTGGATTTAAACCAGGTGGTATTAATTTACAAACAACCCCGACATCACTAGCTTCTACTTTTGATAAAGAAGAAAATAAGTCATTAGAGATTGGGTTGAAATCTGCCTTTGCGGGCGGAAAAGGCGGATTGACACTGACTGGCTTTTATAACGAATACAAAGGATTCCAGGTCACAACGGCTAGTCCGGCTGGAGCGCTTTTCCCCGTCATTACAAATGTCACTGGAACCACAGTGATTTCTGGTCTTGAGGCCGAGGCCAATTATAAAATTGGTGGCTGGACACTGGGGGGCGGTTTCGGGTTGGCGAATTCCTCACTTGGGCAATTCTACGCAGTTGACTCTCGCGGCACGGCATCATCCTGCAATCAGAATTCCGGTCCGGCAACTGCTACTTGCGTTAATCTTGCCGGCAGACAGTTGTCATATGCGCCTCAGCTGACTTACAACGTTTCTGCAAAGTATGACATTGCAGTATGGGATGGTAAGTTAACCACAGCGATAAACTTTGGCCATGTTGACTCACAGTGGGCGACACTTTTTGAAAATGCAGCAAAGGGTGACAGCTTAGCAGAGCGCAATATTCTGAATGCCCAGATGACCTATCAGAGGGGCAAGACAGCCTTGACAGTCTACGGGACCAATCTAACAAACCAGCAATATGTCGCTGCGCATTGGTTGGCAAGTTCTACCAGTCTCGATTTCGCAGGCCCACCACGTCAATATGGTGTCAAGGTTACTCAGGCGTTTTAATATTATCTTGATCCGAATGCCGTTAGACTAAAGCGGTATTCGGATCGAATATAGCATTAGTAATCTAGCTACTTTCTATTGGTAGCAGATGTCATGTATCAAATGCCAGATCATTTTGATCACAATGAATTTACCTGCAAGATTATTTTAATTGTTTTATTGAGCAAAGACAGATAGAGGCTTTCAATTGACTACATTAAATAATATACAACCATATGATTTTAGAACAAAACTGTCTTATGGGGTAGGCTCAGTAGCGTTTGGAGTTAAGGATGCAGGTTTTGGTTCGATTTTGTTGCTATTTTATAACCAAGCTCTAGGCCTCGATGCGCGGATGGCGGCTCTTGCGATTGCGATTGCATTGGTTGTTGATGCATTCATTGATCCATTTATTGGCTATACCTCAGATCATTTTCGTAGCCGCCTGGGTCGACGCCATCCGTTCATGTATGCGGCCGCAGTACCAGCGGCTCTGAGTTATGCCTTTCTATTCTCACCACCCTTAGGACTTAGTCAAACCGGACTCTTTGGTTACCTTTTGGTGTTTGCCATTATTGTGAGGATCTGTATTGCACTTTTCGAAATACCTAACTCCGCTCTCATCGCAGAATTTACACAAAATTATGATGAACGTACTAGTTATTTGAACTGGAGACTATTTTTCGGATGGGTGGCTGGGTTGAGTATGTCGGTAGCAGCATTCGGAGTATTTCTAAGCCATGCGAAGGATGGGATTCTAGGAACGCAAGTGCCAAGCAACTACCAGTCGTACGGTATTGCTTCGGCAGTAATTATGCTTATAGGCATGCTGATGTCAGCGTTTGGAACGCACCATACGATTCCTCGTTTGCGTGGACCAGTAAATATTGAGGACAATCTGGATAAGAAAGGGTTTTTCAAGATTTTGAGTCTGGCTCTCCTATCGCGATCTGCACTTATGAATCTGCTGGTCGGATTTATGCTAATGCTTTCGACAGGTTTAGTCGCGGGTATTTCGCCGTATCTTTATAGCTATTTATTTGCACTTACGCCAAACCAGATTTCGATTTTGTATAGTGCTGGTTTTATATCTGCATTTGTGGCATTAGGTTTTACGCCATTGCTTGTAAAGTGGTTTGATAAACGTCAAGCTTATATTGGCGCTACTATTGCTTCAATTCTTATTGCGCCTATCGCAGGACTGCTGCAATTGAACGGTCTATTGCCAGCTTCAAACTCGGGTTTGCTTATACCTTTTCTATTTACGATAATAGTATTTGCTAGTGCATTTCTTATTATTCAGACTACATTGTATTACTCAATGTCTGCCGACATCATAGAAGAAAATGAAGTTAAAACAGGTCATCGCGAAGAGGGTATATTCTTTGCGGCAAATATATTCGTGCGCAAGTGTGCTACAGGACTTGGTGTGTTGCTGACGTCGATGATATTGGCATTCGCTGAATTTCCAGAAAAAGCAACACAACTATCTATAACAAATGATCTAGTCAATCGACTTTTCCAGTACTTTATTATATCTTTCCTTTTCCTTAACCTCGCAACAATCGTCTGTGTTTATGCCTACAAAATTACCCGGGCACGGCATATCGAAAACTTACTATTTTTGGCAGATAAACACCAAAAACAGTAGCTTCCATATAGAAAAATTACGTCTTTTAGTCTAGAGATTTTTCCTGTCAGATGACAAGATGTATAGGCCGGCACGACAGTATCTATTGATACTTTTATTCAATATTTTAATTGACCGCAAAGAGTTCAAATGCCTATTTCTCCGGGCAGATGTGACCACTTAATCTATTTTCTCGATAACTGATTATGAATTCAGAGCTTTACGCTTTTCGTTCCGACGCACGCGCCTGGCTAGAAGCAAACTGTCCACGCGCTATGTGCTCGCCTGTTCGAACTGAGGATGATATTTGCTGGGGAGGACGAGACTTTAAATTCACGTCAGAGGATCAGCACACATGGCTGAAGCGCATGGGGGGTCGTGGTTGGACAGTTCCGACATGGCCAAAAGAGTTTGGAGGTGGAGGGCTGAGCCATGAAGAAGCCGAGGTGCTCGCCCAAGAAATGGCAGCACTTGGTTGTCGCGCTCCGTTGTCTAGTTTTGGCATCTGGATGCTCGGCCCCGCCCTGCTGAAGTTTGGCACCGAGGCGCAGAAGCTGGAACACTTACCAAAAATTGCCCGTGGCGAAATCCGCTGGTGCCAGGGCTATTCAGAACCCAACGCGGGCTCTGACCTGGCCTCACTGGCGAGCCGTGCCGAAGACAAAGGCGATCATTTCATCGTGAACGGCCAAAAAATCTGGACCAGCTTCGGCGACAAGGCCGACTGGATCTTTTGCCTGGTTCGCACCGATAGCGCCAAGAAGCACACCGGCATCAGCTTTGTGCTAATTGACATGGCCACGCCCGGCGTCAGCACCAAGCCCATTCAGCTGATCTCGGGCAAGTCACCTTTTTGCGAAACCTTCTTCGACAACGTGCGGGTAGAAAAATCCAACCTGGTCGGCAGCCTGAACGCCGGCTGGGACGTTGCCAAGTACCTGCTGACCCATGAGCGCGAAATGATTGGCGCGATGGGCGAAGGGGCCTTGCCGCAGTCGCTCCAACAAATCGCCATTGCCGCGGCCGGACTGGATGGGCATGGACGACTCACCGACCCCCAACTGCGCACGCAAATCGCCGAATTTGATATGGACGAGGCCGCCTTCCATGCCACCTTGGCGCGCTTTGGTGAGTTGCCCAAGGCCCGCAAGGCGCACCCGGCCATGTCGTCCATGCTCAAGTACTACGGGGCCGAGCTAAACAAGCGGCGCTGGGAACTGATCATGTCCGCCGCTGGTAGCGACGCATTGGAGTGGGAGAGCGATCGCTCTGATCACGGAGGTCTGGCACGTGCCTGGCTGCGCACCAAGGGCAACTCGATTGAAGGTGGCACCAGCGAAGTGCAACTTAACGTCATCGCCAAGCGCATTCTTGAACTCCCTGGAGCATAAACACGTGGCCCTCATCCCGACAGAAGAACAAACCATGCTCCTGGAGAGCGCCCGAGACTTTCTCGCAACCGAAGGCCCGGTGTCCCAACTGCGCCATTTGCGCGACAGTGCAGACGCAACCGGCTTCTCGCTGGCCTTGTGGAAGCAATTTGCCAGCATGGGTTTTAGCGGTGTGCTGGTGCCAGAGGCCTTGGGTGGCATGGGCCTGGGCTATGTCGAAGCCGGCATTGTCATGGAGCAAATCGGTCACAACCTGAGCGCCTCGCCCTTTTTGGCCTCCAATGTGGTGGCAACAACGGCGCTCTTGCAGGCTGGCAATGCAGCCCAACAAGCGCTGTGGCTCCCGCAATTGGCCAGCGGAGCGGCTATTGCCACGCTGGCGGTGGAGGAGCACACCAAACACCGCCCATCCCACATTGCGCTGAGTGCTACGCCGACAGCCCACGGATTCATCCTCAACGGTGCCAAGACCTTTGTTCTGGACAGCCATGTCGCCGACCTGCTGATCGTGGCGGCACGCCGAGCCGGTGAGCCGGGCGATCTGGAGGGTATTACGCTATTCCTGGTGGATGCAAAAGCCCAAGGCGTCGAGATCGAGCGCACCGCCATGGCCGACTCCCATAACGCGGGTCGCGTGCGATTCAATCAAGTCAAGGTCAACTCTGAAGCCGTGCTCGGGCCCGTCGATGGTGGCTGGGCCCCATTGAGCGCAGCCCTGAACGCAGGCCGAGCGGCCGCGGCCGCCGAGTTACTGGGTGTGGCAGACGAGGCCTTTGCCCGCACCGTGCAGTACCTCAAAGAGCGCAAACAGTTTGACCGGCTGATTGGCGAGTTTCAGGGCTTGCAACACCGTGCAGCGCAGCTCTACTGCGAGCTGGAGATTACCCGTGCCGCAGTCGCCTACGCCCTGAACCAGCTTGACACAGACCCTGCAAATGCCAACGAAGCTGTCGCGGTCGCCAAGGCCCGAGCGGGTCGCACGGCCACGCTGGCAGTGCAGGAAGCCGTACAAATGCATGGCGGCATGGGCATGACCGATGCGTTTGACATGGGCTTCTTCATGAAGCGTGCTCGCGTGCTGCAAGAACTATTTGGCGACTCTAATTTCCATTTGAACCAACTCGCGCAAAGCCGCGGCTATTAATCACCATGATCCACACCCATTACGAAACACAAGACGGCGTTGCCGTCATCCGCCTGGACAACGCCCCCGTCAACGGACTGAGCCACGCGGTGCGCAAAGGCATTGTCGAAGGCATCCGCCGGGCCGAAGCCGACCCTGCGGTCACCGCCATCATCCTCATCGGTTCAGAGAAGCTGTTCTCTGGCGGCGCCGATATGCGCGAGTTTGGAACGGCGGCAGTCAGTGCCGAGCCCAATCTCTTAAATGTCATCAACATCGTGGAGACCGCCACCAAGCCCGTCATTGCCGCAGTTGGTGGCGCCTGCATGGGCGGTGGTCTGGAGTTGGCGCTTGGCTGCCACTTCCGTGTCGCAGCACCGGGCGCCCAATTGGCCTTGCCAGAAGTAAAGATCGGCCTGCTGCCGGGCGCAGGCGGCACGCAGCGCTTGCCGCGCATCATTGGCGTGGAAACCGCCTTGAACCTGATTGTTTCAGGCGAGACCGTGTCCGCCGATTTGCTCAAAGCAACGCCGCTGTTTGATGCATTTATCGAAGGTGATCTGCTGGCAGGCGCTATTGGGTTCGCCCATCAGGTGGTCGCAGAAAAGCGTCCGCTCACGCGCATCCGTGACCTGAAGGTCAGCCATCCCAAGCCCGACGCCTTCTTCATGTTCGTGCGCAACAGCGTGGGTGCTGTCTCCAAGAACTACCCGGCACCGCTGAAGTGCGTAGAGGCGGTGCAGGCCTCGCTCACACAATCTTTTGAAGACGGCATGCAGACCGAAGCCCGCCTGTTTGGCGAGCTGTACCTTGGCAGCGAGTCGCAGGCGCTGCGACATCTGTTCTTGTCCGAGCGCAAAGCGCCCAAGGTCGAGGGGGTGTCACCAGACGCCATGCCCCGCGCCATAGCCAGTGTGGGCATCATTGGTGCTGGCACCATGGGCAGTGGCATTGCCATCAACTTCCTGCTCGCAGGTATTCCTGTCACGATGCTGGAGACCCAACAGGCCGCGCTGGACCGGGGCGCAAAGCAAATTGCGGACTACTTTGCTGACCGGGTTACCAAGCGCAAGATGAAACTAGAGAAGGCGCAGGCGCTGGGTGCACTGCTCAAGCCCACGCTCAGTTACGACGAACTGGCCAGCGTCGACCTGGTGATTGAAGCTGTATTCGAGAGCATGGATGTCAAGAAGGTGGTGTTTGAGAGGCTTGACAGAGTCTGCAAACCCGGTGCCATTCTGGCCTCCAACACCTCCACGCTGGACCTGAACCAGATCGCCAACTTTACCAAGCGCCCCCAAGATGTGGTTGGCGCCCACTTCTTTAGCCCGGCCAACGTCATGAAGTTGCTCGAAGTGGTGCGCGGGGCCAAAACCGCCGACGATGTGCTGCTCACCATAATGCAGTTGGCCAAGAAGATCAAGAAGACGGCGGTGATCTCCGGCGTGTGCGATGGCTTTATTGGTAACCGCATGATTGCCGGTTACAGCGGCGAGGCTGGCAAGATGTTGGAGGAAGGTGCCTCCGTCCAGCAAATCGACAAGGCACTGGAAAAGTTTGGCATGGCCATGGGGCCGTTTCGCATGGGGGACCTGGCGGGCAACGACATTGGATGGTCTATCCGCAAAGGCATCACCCAGCAGTACCCGCACTATGTGTGGCCCAGCTCGGCACTGCTGGCCGACAAGCTGTGTGAACTCGGCCGATTTGGACAAAAGACGGGCGCGGGCTGGTACAGCTACGCCAAGGGCAAGCGTGACGCGCTGCCTGATCCTGCGGTAGACGCCTTGGTCGAGGCCCATCGCCAAGAACACGGCATTACAGCGCGCAAGATCAGCAGCACCGAGATTGTGCAGCGCTGCATCTTTGCGCTGGTCAACGAAGGTGCCAAGATTCTGGAAGAAGGCATTGCCCAGCGCGCCTCTGACATCGACATCGTCTACATCTTTGGCTATGGATTCCCAGCCTACCGTGGTGGCCCCATGCTGTTTGCCGACCGCGTAGGGCTGCTGGCCGTACAGCGCTCCATGGAGGGCTTTGCGCGCAACGACAAAGCGGGTGGCGCTTCGTGGGCCACCGCGCCGCTGCTGGCGCGCCTTGCGGCAGACGGCAAGACCTTCAACTGAACCCTGGATTGAGAGAGCATTTATGACCGACGCAGTAATCGTATCTACCGCCCGCACACCTTTGGGCAAGTCCTGGCGTGGCAGCTTCAACATGACCCACGGCGCGACCCTGGCCGGGCACGCCATTGCGCATGCCGTCCAGCGCGCCGGCATCGATCCGGCAGAAGTGGAAGACGTGGTGATGGGCTGCGCCCTGCAGCAGGGCGCCACGGGCTACAACATCGGCCGCTACGCCGCCTTGCGTGCCGGCCTGCCTGTCACGGCGGGTGGCACCACCATTGACCGGCAGTGTGCCTCGGGCCTGCAGGCCATTGCATTGGCTGCGCAGCGTGTCATCGTCGATAACGTCCCGGTGATGGTGGCTGGGGGCGTTGAGTCGATCTCTTGTGTTCAAGGCACCGTGAACACGCAGTTCCTGGTGGACGAGTGGGTCAAAGAACACCGGCCCAGCTACTTCCTGTCCATGCTGGAGACCGCAGAAATCGTCGCCAAACGCTACGGCATTGCCAAGGACGTGCAGGACGAATATGGCGTGCGCAGCCAGCAGCGTGCCGCTGCCGCACGCGCTGCCGACCTCTTTAGCCAGGAGATTGCGCCCATTACCGTGACCATGGGCACCGCCTCTGCCATGGGCATGGGCACCAAGGAAGTGACGGTCAGCGAGGACGAAGGTATACGCACCGACACCACCATGGAAGGTGTAGCCAAGATTCGCTCAGCCATGCCAGGCGGAGTGATTACTGCAGGCAATGCCAGTCAGTTTGCCGATGGCGCCTCGGCGGTGGTGGTGATGAACAGCACGTTGGCGCAGCAGCGTGGCTTGGCGCCTTTGGGCATATTCCGGGGCTTTGCAACGGCGGGGTGCGAACCGGACGAGATGGGAATTGGCCCCGTGTTTGCCATCCCCCGCTTGCTTGCGCGCGCAGGGCTCAAGGTGGACGACATCGGCTTGTGGGAACTGAACGAAGCCTTTGCAGTGCAGGTGCTGTATTGCCGCGACAAGCTGGGCATTCCGGATGAGCGGTTGAACGTCAACGGTGGCGCCATCGCAATGGGGCACCCGTATGGCATGTCGGGTGCGCGCATGGTGGGTCACGCATTGATCGAGGGCAAGCGCCGGGGCGTGAAGTATGTGGTCATCACCATGTGCATTGGTGGTGGCATGGGCG
>Ga0194037_1002016_pt1 | contig 14001 bp, 13 predicted proteins | sample JunL306m_MetaG_FD_148653 | JGI IMG/M metagenome (GOLD analysis project Ga0194037, IMG submission 148653) | Anoxic zone freshwater microbial communities from boreal shield lake in IISD Experimental Lakes Area, Ontario, Canada - Jun2016-L304-6m | ecosystem: Environmental > Aquatic > Freshwater >...
GTTCAATGATGCGCACCTGGGGCTGCGAGGCGTCTTTGCCGCCTGCACCGATGGGACGACCCTGGGGTCGGTTTTTGGCGTAGTCGAGGCTGGCGTAGTAGCCGGCCAGCCCGAGCATGGTGGCGGCAATGCCCACGCCAATGCGCGCTTCGTTCATCATGTGGAACATGCAGCGCAGGCCTTCGCCAGGTTTGCCGACCAGGTAGCCCACGGCCCCCGGTTGCCCATCGACGGGGTATTTGCCTTCGCCAAAATTGAGCAAGGTGTTGGTAGTGCCGCGCCAGCCCAGCTTGTGGTTCAGGCCGGCCAGGGCCACGTCGTTGCGCACGCCGGTGAGTTGGCCGTCCAGCCCCACCAGCTTTTTGGGCACGATAAAGAGCGAAATGCCGCGCGTACCGGGCACCAGCACGCCCTTGGCGTCTGGAATTTTGGCCAGCACCAGGTGGATGATGTTCTCGGACAGCTCGTGCTCGCCGCTCGATATCCACATTTTGTTGCCCTTGAGGCGGTAGCGCGCCCCCAGGGGCTCGGCCTCAAATTCGGCGCCGTCGGGCACGGCGCGGGTGGTGATGTCCGACAGGCTCGAACCTGCCTGGGGCTCGCTCAGGCACATGGTGCCGGAGAAGCGACCGTTGAATTCGTTCTTGACAAACACTTCTTTTTGCAGCGCGGTGCCGTGGACCATGAGCAAATTGGCGTTGCCGGTGGTGAGCATGCCAGAGCCAATGCTGACCGAGGCGCAGGCAAAAAACGCGTTGGCGGCGGCTTCTACGCTGTAGGGCAGCTGCATGCCGCCCATCTCGAAGTCTTGCGCCGCACTCAGCATGCCTGATTCTGCGTAGGCCTTGGCCGCATCATGCGTGGCCTGCGGCAGGATGACTTTTTCGCCGTCAAAGTGCGGCTCTTGCACGTCAACCAGACGGTTGAAGGGGGCAAATTTCTCGCGGGCCATGCGCTCGCAGGTGTCGAGCACCGCGTCAAAGGTTTCGCGGGAATGGTCGGTAAAGCGCGCGCGCTGCGTCAGCTCGGTGGTATGGAGCCAGTCGTTGAGCAAAAAATCCAGGGTGGCGCGAAGTTTCATGGTGGCAAATCCGGGTGGTGGGGCGGCGCTGCGTGCGGCAAGCACGCAGCTTCAGACCTTGCAATTACGCCTGAAAAATGAGCCGCGGTCTGTCACCGATGTACGCACCCACCGCACGGAAGCGCACCAGGAATCACAAAGCAGGCCAAGCGCGTGCAGCCAGGTGGGCTCCAGAAGGCAATTCTCGATATTTTTTAACTGGATGGTAATAATAACCAGAAGAGCCACAAATATTCGGTTTTGATTATTTGATCACTTTCGGCATAAATTGCTTGTTCAAATAGACTAATTTTCAATGAATTAACTGATTTTAATGAATTAAGCTTGGTCAAGCTTCTCAAAAAATGACCCGAAAGCACAAAAATTCAGACGACATTCGTAGTGGTTTTCCCCTAATTTCTCGAGATTTTTTCGTTTTTCTCGATCGCTGGCAAGCTACTTGCGGTGCATCGAGCAATGCCACAGTTGGCGTCTCCAACGACCTGTGTAGCAAAAATTTTCTTTGTAGGTGACAGGGCGATTTCGCCGCATTTCTAAAAGGAGTTTCGACATGGCTTTGCTGAATCGGATGGATTGGTATGACCTTGGGAGATCGACCAACTGGTCGCCCAAATACGTCACCGAACTAGAGATGTTTCCAAAGGAACTTGCAGGTGATTACGGCATCTCTCAAGAGGCATGGGAGGAATACGACGAGCCATATAAGCAAACCTACCCTGAATACGTGAAGATTCAGAGAGAAAAAGATGCTGGCGCCTATTCGGTCAAAGGCGCACTGGAACGATCAAAGATTTTTGAGAATTCGGATCCGGGATGGAAGTCCGTCATCAAGGCCCATTACGGCGCGATCGCACGTGGCGAATATGCCGCAGCCACGGCCGAGGCGCGCATGGTCCGCTTTTCCATGGCGCCTGGCATGCGCAATATGGCAACGATGGGTTGCCTGGACGAAGTGCGACACGGTCAGATTCAGCTGTACTTCCCGCATGAGCATGTCTCCAAAGACCGCCAGATGGATTGGGCATTCAAAGCGTATGACACAAACGAGTGGGGCATGATCGCCGCGCGCCACTTCTTTGACGACATCATGATGACGCGCGATGCCATCAGCGTATCGATCATGCTGACATTCAGCTTTGAGACCGGCTTTACCAATATGCAGTTTCTGGGGCTCGCCGCAGACGCGGCAGAGACCGGTGACCATACCTTTGCAAGCCTGATTTCCAGCGTGCAGACGGATGAATCACGGCACGCCCAAATCGGCGGACCCGCGCTGGAATTGCTCATCAAACACGGGAAGAAAAAAGAGGCCCAAAACAAAGTCGACATTGCGTTTTGGCGCGCTTGGCGTCTGTTCTCGGTCTTGACCGGCCCGATGATGGACTACTACACACCGCTGGAGCACCGCAAACACTCTTTCAAGGAGTTCATGGAGGAATTTATCGTAGTCCAGTTTGAACGTGCCTTGACCGATCTGGGATTGGACTTGCCCTGGTACTGGGATCACTTTCTCGAGCAACTCAGCGAACAGCACCATGGCATGCACCTGGGTGTGTGGTTCTGGCGGCCTACGGTCTGGTGGAACCCGGCTGCTGGCGTAACGCCGGCTGAGCGCGACTGGCTGGAAGAAAAATATCCTGGCTGGAACGACACATGGGGCCAGTGCTGGGATGTGATTATCGACAACGTGGTGGAGGGCAATATGGCAATGACCTATCCGGAAACCCTGCCCGTCGTCTGCAATATGTGCAACCTCCCGATCAACTACACCCCCGGGAACAAGTGGAACGTTAAAGATTTTCCGCTCGAGTACAAGGGCCGGATGTACCACTTTGGATCGGCCCCGGATCGCTGGTGTTTCGAGCAGGAGCCAGAGCGTTACGCCGGGCACTTAAATCTGATCGATCGCTTTCTGGCCGGCATGATTCAGCCCATGGACCTCGGTGGCGGCCTCAACTACATGAGCCTTGCCCCCGGTGAGATTGGTGACGATGCGCACAACTACGCCTGGGCCGAGGTGTACCGGGCGATGCGTGAGGTCAAGAAAGCCAGCTAAGTACTGCTCAAGCACCAGGCCAGCGGCATTCACCGCTGGCCGCATCCAGACTCAACCCAGGAGAAACAAATGGCTCTATTTCCCTTAAGTTCCAATTTTGAAGGTGACTTCGTACTGCAGTTGCTGCCCGTTGACACCGAGAACACCATGGATGAGGTCGCTGCCGCTGCGGCCCATCACTCCGTCGGAAGGCGCGTTCGTGCGCGTCCCGGGCACATCCTTCGCATTCGTCGCCAGGGAAGTGCCGAGTTTTTACCACGCACCATGAAAGTGATTGACTCAGGCCTGCTCCCCACCGAGGCCATCGAAATCATCTGGGAAGCACCCGCGCACTAACGGCCCCAACCCTTGCGTGGGCGCTAGTGCCCTAGCGCTGTCAAATTCATGAATTGGAGACGAACCCGTGACTTTTAAAAAGATATGTACGCGCGACGATTTGTGGGAAGGCGAGATGCAATCCTTTGAAATCGACGGCCAGGAAATCCTATTGGTCTGCGCAGACGGGGGCGATATCAAGGCCTTCCAAGGAATGTGTCCCCACCAGGATGTGCCATTGGTTGAAGGCAAATTCGATGGCAAGACTGTGATTTGCCGGGCCCATCTTTGGCAGTTTGACGCCTGCACAGGCAAAGGCATCAATCCATCGGATTGCGCCTTGGCCGAGTTCCCGGTAAGGGTTGAAGGCGATGACATCCTGGTCAAGACGGCGGGCGTGATACCTATTTACGCCCACACATGAAAAGTATTTCCAAAAGCAACTAAACAAGGAGACACCAATGAGCACTACCAACGATGCGACGAAGAAGCATCTCAATAACCGCGTCGGACCCGTCATGCGCGCTGGCGAACTGGCCACCGCCGTCATTGAAGCAGCGCGCGAGGACAACCCAGATCGGGAGATTCGTGTTGCAGACAAATTGGCTTACATCCGTATCGATACGGACCACGAACTCATTTTGCGGCGTGAAACGATCGAGCGGGCACTGGGGCGCCCTTTCAAGATGAACGAACTGGAAATGGACCTGAGTTCATTTGCTGGACGAATCGAAACCTTGCCTGATGCCGTACGGTTCTATTTGGTCAAACATTTGTAGTCATATGCCGACCAAAGTTCGGCGCTTATTCGTGGTATTTCTCTCAAAACTAGGAAGCACATCATGTCAGACGTTCAAGTATTAAAACCCCTGAAGACCTGGAGTCACCTGGCGGCACGCCGCCGCAAGCCCAGCGAGTATGAAATCGTCAGCGTTAACCTGCATTACAACGACCGAGAGCCCGACGCGCCCTACGAACTCGACCCCAACTTGTTCATGAACAAGTGGTACAAAACGAACACGTTCGGAAGTCCACTCAAACATGCCGACTGGAATGCATTTCGGGACCCCGAAGAAGTGGTCTACCGAAGCTACAACATGATGCAAGACGGCCAGGAAAATTATGTTTTTGGACTGTTTGACCAGTTCAATAGCCGCGAGCATGACAAATCACTTGACCCTCGCTGGGCTGGCACTCTAGCCCGCTTGTACACACCGGCACGCTACCTGTTTCACACGGTGCAGATGGCGTCAGCCTACATCGGGCAAATGGCGCCGGCCAGCACCATTACCAATTGCAATTTTTTCCAGATGGCCGACAGCTTCCGTTGGCTCAGCCACACCGCCTACCGCACAAAGGAACTCTCCCTGTCGTATGTGGACAAAGGCTTTGCCGCGCAAGAGCGGGTGTACTGGGAGACCGACGCCGCCTGGCAGGGATTTCGCGAGCTGATGGAAAAAATTCTCATCACATGGGATTGGGCCGAAGCCTTCGTAGCCCTGAGCCTGGTAGCCAAGCCAGCCATCGACGAAGCGGTTTTGCGAAAGCTGGGGGACTCAGCGCGCCACAACGGAGACATGCTCTTGGGCTTGCTTACCGACGCCCAATTGGTCGACTCCGCCAGGCATCGGCGTTGGGCCAGTTCCTTGGTAAAAATGGCTGTGGAAACCCCAGGTAACGCAGAAGTGATCAAAGGCTGGATCGCCAAGTGGGAACCGCTTGCAGACAAAGCCATTGATGCGTATTGCAATGCATTGGCAGACGTCCCCAATGCAGCGCAATTGGCAAAGCAAGCCAGCCGCGATTTCCGCCGGTCCTTAGACCTGTAAAGCACCATGGCGACACGGCTTACGCCCCGGCAGCTTCCGTGTCGCCTCATTTACTTTGGACAGGTACCGCAATGAGCCGACACCGGATTACGTCAACCATTAGCGGAAGTAGCTTTGATCAATGTGGACAGGATACGGTCTTGCGTGCGGCACTGCGTGCGGGAATTGCGTTTCCATACGAATGCAATTCCGGCGGCTGTGGAAGTTGCAAGTTCGAGTTGATCGAAGGGACTGTGGACAAGCTCTGGCCCACGGCACCGGGACTCAGTGAGCGCGACCAGCGCAAGGGGCATCTGCTGGCCTGCCAATGCAAGGCCACCAATGACCTGCAGATCAAATTTCGCACAGGAGTTCCCCAAGCCGTCGCCCCGACACCGGCGATACGACAGCGTGCCACCTTGACTGGCATGTCTGAGGTGACCCATGACATCCGGGAATTCAGATTTACCACCATAGAAGCTGCTGCGTTTCGACCGGGCCAATATGCCATGCTTGAGATCCCCGGCGTGCCCGAAGCGCGGGCATATTCCATGTCAAATATCGGCAACACCGAGGGCCAATGGCACTTTCAAATTCGCCGGGTGCGAAGTGGTCGCGCCACTGAACGACTGTTCGAGCACCTGGCCATTGGAGATATCGTCGAGATAGACGGCCCTTATGGGCATGCCTATCTGAGGCCCGACGTTTCACGCGACATCATCTGTGTTGCCGGAGGCTCCGGTTTGGCGCCCATGGTGTCCATTGTGCGGGGTGCAGCTCAAGCGGAAATGCTCCAAACACGCCGACTGCACTTTTTCTATGGCGGAAGAACTGCGCGCGACATCTGTAGCGACGACTTTTTACAGGTTTTGGGGGAGCATGCATGCTCCGTTCAATTCCACCCGGTGGTATCCATGCCGCAGGATGACACGAGCAAGCATTGGACTGGTGAAACGGGCTTTGTCCATGAAGCGGTCCAACGCGCTTTTGGTGAGCGCCTGTCCGATTTTGAGTTTTACCTCGCCGGCCCGCCCCCCATGACGCAGGCCATGCAGGAAATGCTCATGCTCGCCCATAAGGTTCCGTTTGAACAGATTCATTTCGACCGTTTTTTTTAGCTGGGCAAGCGGGGCAACTACACGGACCGAAATCCCTATTCAAATACCGGCGAACTGGGCTTGGCCACTGGTTTGCCCGCAGCCACCCAGGCGTCAAAGCCTCCGGCAATCGAAGTGACCTTGAGGTAACCCATGGCCTGCAATTGCACGGCGGCCAGGGCGGCGCGGCCACTGGTTTTGCAATAGAGCACGATGTTGAGATCGCGCGCAGCGAGCTCGGGGCTGCCGCTGATCTTGAATTCGAGCAGGCCGCGCGACATGTGCACCGCGCCGGGAAGGTGGCCGGCGGCGTATTCGTCGGCCTCTCGCACGTCGATCAGCACGTCGGCGTTGCGAATGGCGTCTTCGGCCTGCGATACGGCAATTTCGTGGGTCTGGGCTTTGGCCTGGGCCACCAGGTCGTGTGCGGTTTTCATGGGCTGTGTCTTTCGGTAGGCTGGATCAGCGGGGTTTGAGGCGAAGCTGGTTGCTATCGAAAACTTCAATGACAACCGCAATCCCCTGCCCCACGCTTTGGGTGACGGTACAAAAGCTCTCGAACTGCTCCAGCACGCGGTCCAAATGCTCTAAGGACGCCGCAGGCACACCCAGGGTCAGCACCGCGCGGATTTGCAGCACGCGCAGGCGGCCTTCGCTGTTGCGCCCGACCTGGGCATCGACCTCGCAGCGCAGGGGTTCCGGGTTTTGCTTGAACTTGCGCAGCGCAAACAAGAGCGAATCGGCCAGGCAATTGCCCACGGCCGCTGCCAGCAGTTGCACGGGTGAGGGCCCCAGGCCGGCGCCCAAGGGCGCGGGCTCGTCGGCCAAAAGTGGGGGCGCCGCGCCGCCAAAGCTGACGCTAAATTGATAGTCCTGCTGTTGCTGCAGGCTAACGTGGACCAGGGATTCGCTCATGAAGTTCCAATAGTGAAGTTGCTAGGTTTGCGTTCAATGCGGCTTGCGTTCGGCCAAGCGCACGATGCCCAGGGCCTTGAGCACGTATTTCTCGTAGACCGGCTCAGACGTGCCGTTGCGAATTTTTCGCAGGAAGTATTTCTCGAACGCAATCTTGGCCAGGTGCACCCATTTGCCCTTTTTGAACCAGTTGACGTTGCGTGGCGGTATTTGCGGCAGCGCCACAAAGGCGGCACCGGTGTCGCCCATGTCAGCCAGGCAAATGGCGTTCCAGGTGCCCTTGGCCAGGGCGGGCTTGCCGGCCAGCTCGTCGGCAATATTGTGGCAAATAGCGCCCACCATGCTCTCGATCATGTAGCCGGTTTTGGGCGTGCCGGTGGGCACGGGCGTCACTTCTACCGGGGGGATGGCCACGCACACACCGGCCGAGAAGATGTTCTTGTAGGCCTTGCTGCGCTGAAACTCGTCAATCAGCACAAAGCCGCGCGGGTTGCACAAATGGGGGACGGCGGCCACAGCGTCCACGCCCTTGAAGGCTGGCAGCATCATGGACAGCTTGAATCCCAGTTCATGCTCTTTGTAGACATTGCCCAGGTCGTCGAGCTGGGTCACGAACATCTTGCCTTCTTCGACCTTGGTGGTCTTGGCGTTGGTGATCCACTTCATGTCGCGGTTGCGCATCTCAGACTCCAGCATCGACTTGCTGTCGCCTACGCCGCCCAGGCCCAGGTGCCCAATATAGGGCTCGCTGGTGACGTAGGTGATGGGCACTTTGTGGCGCAGCTTGCGGCGGCGCAAGTCGGTGTCCAGAATGAAAGCAAATTCATAGGCCGGGCCAAAGCAGCTCGCGCCGGGCATGGCGCCTATTACCAAGGGGCCGGGGTCTTTGATAAAGTTTTCGTAATCAGCCCAAAACGCGTCTGCGTGGTCTACCGTGCAAACCGAGTGCGTAAAGCCCCCGCCACCGTGCGCAACAGGGCCGGCGCCGGGCACCTCTGCAAAAGAAAGCTTGGGGCCGGTGGTGATGACCAAGTAGTCGTAGGCCAGGCTTTGGCCGTCGCCCAAGGTGAGGGTGTTGGCTTCGGCGTTGATGGCGGTAACGGGTTGCGCAATAAAGGCAATGCCCTTGCGTTCCAAATAGGATTTGATGGGCAGGGTGATGTCTGCTCGCTTGCGCCAGCCCACGGCCAGCCAGGGGTTGCTGGGCACGAACTGAAAATAGTCCACCGCGTTGACAACAGTGACTGTGTGTTCTTTGGGTAGCAGATCGCGCAGCTCGTATGCGGCGGGAAGCCCGCCAATGCCTGCGCCAACGATCACGGTATGGGCCATGCTGCCTCCTAATAAGCGATACGCCTATTGGGACGCACAAGCGCGCACCCGACCTTGCGCCAAGTCAAATTGCAGCAAGGCCGGAGCACGCTCAGGCGGGCTCAGGAAGGTTCGGGGGTGCGCTGGGGGCCGCAGCGGCCCGCAGGCTAGGCCAGGTACATCTGGCGCAGCCGTTCCAGGTCAGGCTCGGTCAGGCCCAGGCCTTGCTGCAGGTACTGCGCCATGGAGCCGTAATCGGCGTCGATGGCCTGCAAGGAGGCCTGCAAAAACTCCTCGCGCACGCGCCAAACCACATCCAGCACCTCGGCGCTGAGCGCGCCGCCCTGCCCCGCGTCGTGGCGGTACAAGGCGTTGGTGAGCAAATAGTCTTGCAGCACATCGGCCTGCGACACGCCCAGTGCGCGCAAGATCAGCGCCGCAGCCAGGCCGGTGCGGTCTTTGCCTGCAGTGCAATGGAATACCAGTGGCGCGTCATGCGCCAGCAGGTGCGCAAACAGCTGCGCAAAGCGGCCAGAGCTCTGGCGAACAAAGCCCTGGTAAGTGACCTGCATGGCATCCGCGGCGGCTTGTGGCGTGATCGCTTGGCCGCTTTGGGCCTGCGCATGCAGGTATTGCACCAGCGTGGGCTCAATGGCCAAGTGGTGGCGCTCGGTGCCAGGCCACTGGTAAGCCTGCGCCGCACTTTCTTGCTGGCCCCGAAAGTCAAAGCTGCGCCCGACCTTGAGCGCTTGCAGCTGCCCCAGGTCTGCGTCCGTCAGCTTGGCCAGGTGGTCCGAACGAAACAGCACGCGCCAGCGAACACTGCGCCCGCCGTGCCCCGTGTAGCCACCCAGGTCCCGAAAATTGCTGGCGCCTTGCAAGGGCAGATGGCGTGGGGGGGATTGCATGGCGGTCTCCGAAGGCAAAGGGGCAAAAAAATCGGGCGTGGCTGGCCGGAACCGACCAGAACACGCCCGTGCTGGGCTAAGCGCCCATGCGTTGGCAGCAGCGTGTTGCCACGCCGACCAATTTACAAGACTTCAAACACGCCAGCCGCGCCCATGCCGCCACCAATGCACATGGTCACGCAGACGCGCTTGGCGCCACGGCGCTTGCCTTCGATCAGGGCATGGCCTGTGAGGCGCTGGCCGCTCATGCCAAAGGGGTGGCCCACGGCAATCGCGCCGCCGTTGACGTTGAGCTTGTCGGCAGGAATGCCCAGCTTGTCGCGGCAGTACAAAACTTGCACGGCGAAAGCCTCGTTCAATTCCCACAGGTCGATGTCCTGAATGCTCAGACCCAGGCGCTTGAGCACCTTGGGGATGGCGTACACCGGGCCAATGCCCATTTCGTCAGGCTCGCAACCCGCCACAGCAAAGCCCAAAAAGCGGCCCAGCGGCTTGAGGCCTTTTTGCTCAGCCAGCTTTTCGTGCATCACGACCACAGCGCCAGCGCCATCGGACAGCTGGCTGGCGTTACCCGCCGACACCAAGCCGCCAGGCAACGCTGAGCGCAAGCCCATGATGCCTTCGTAGGTGGTGCCAGCGCGAATGCCTTCGTCGTCGCTGACCGTGACCTTCTTGGTCATCAGGCCCATGACTTTGTCGGCCACGCCCATGGTGACCGTGATGGGCGCGATTTCGTCCTTGAAAAGGCCGTTTTCCAGGGCGGCAGAGGCTTTTTGCTGGCTCGATGCACCGTATTGGTCCATCGCTTCGCGGCCAATGCCGTAGCGCTTGGCCACTTGTTCAGCGGTTTGCAGCATGGCCCAGTAGACCTCGGGCTTGTTCTTCTCAAGCCAAGGGTCGGCCAGCATGTGCTTGTTCATTTCTTGCGCGGTGCTGGAAATGGCTTCCACGCCGCCGGCCACATAAATGTCGCCTTCGTTGGCAATGATGCGCTGCGCGGCCGTGGCAATGGTTTGCAGGCCTGAAGAGCAAAAGCGGTTGATGGTCATGCCCGAAACAGTGATGGGGCAGCCCGCGCGCAAGGCAATCTGGCGCGCTATGTTGGCGCCGGTGGCGCCCTCAGGCGTACCGCAACCCATGATCACGTCATCCACTTCACCGGCTTCAATGCCAGCGCGCAGGATGGCGTGCTCGACCGCGTGGCCGCCCATGGTGGCGCCGTGGGTCATGTTGAGGGCGCCCTTCCAGCTTTTGGTCAGGGGCGTGCGGGCGGTGGAAACAATTACAGCAGCAGTCATGGCTATTCCTTAGTTAAATGTCTTGCCTTCGGCGGCCAGTTTGGCCAGCAGGGGCGCGGGCTTCCAGAACTCGGCATCGTCGCGCGGGTTCTGGGCGAAACGGTGCATGGCTTGCACCACATTGAACAGGCCAACTTCGTCGGCATACAACATGGGGCCACCGCGGTACGGAGGGAAGCCGTAGCCAAAGATGTAGCAAATGTCGATGTCGCTGGCCTTGTTGGCAATGCCTTCTTCCAGAATGTGCGCGGCCTCGTTGACCAGGGCAAACACCAGGCGCTGCACGATTTCTTCGTCGCTGATCTTGCGTGGCGTAATGCCCTGGGCGGCGCGGTAGTCTTCGATCATTTTGACGACTTCGGCGTTCGGGATGGCGTCGCGCTTGCCCGGCTTGTAGTCGTACCAGCCAGCGCCGGTTTTTTGGCCAAAGCGGCCTTTTTCGCACAGCAAATCTGCCGTCTTGCTGTATTTCATATTGGCGCGCTCGGTGGCGCGGCGCTTGCGAATGGCCCAGCCAATGTCGTTGCCGGCCAAGTCGCCCATGCGGAAAGGGCCCATGGCCATGCCAAACTTTTCCATGGCTTTGTCCACTTGCTCGGGCGTGCAGCCTTCGTCGAGCAAAAAGCCCCCTTGGCGGCCATATTGCTCAATCATGCGGTTGCCGATAAAGCCGTCACACACGCCAGACACCACGGCGGTTTTGCGGATTTTCTTGGCCACGACCATCACGGTGGCCATCACATCTTTGGATGTTTTTTCGCCACGCACCACTTCAAGCAGCTTCATCACGTTCGCGGGGCTGAAGAAATGCAGGCCCACCACGTCTTGTGGACGTTTGGTGAAAGAGGCGATTTTGTTCACATCCAGGGTGGAGGTGTTGGACGCCAGAATGGCGCCGGGCTTCATCACGCGGTCGAGTTCTTTGAACACGGCTTCTTTGACGCCGATTTCTTCAAACACAGCCTCGATCACCATGTCGGTGCTGCTCAGGTCGTCGTAGCTCAGGGTGGTGGACAAAAGCGCCATGCGTTCGTCGTACTTGGCTTGCTTGAGCTTGCCTTTTTTGACCTGGGCTTCGTAGTTGCCGCGGATCGTGGCCAAGCCGCGGTCCAGCGCTTCTTGCTTCATTTCCAGCATCTTCACAGGCACGCCAGCGTTCAGGAAGTTCATGGCAATGCCGCCACCCATGGTGCCGGCGCCAATGATGGCCACGCTCTTGATGTCGCGCAGCGGGGTGTCTGCGGGCACGTCTGGAATCTTGGAAGCAGCACGCTCGCCCAGGAACAGGTGGCGCAACGCGCGGCTCTCAGGCGTCCACATCAGGTTGATGAAAATCTCGCGCTCTTTGGCCATGCCGGCCTCGAACTTGCCTTTGGTGGCCGCTTCAACCGCGTCCACGCACTTGAGCGGCGCGGGGTAGTTTTTGGACATGCCGCCGACCATATTGCGGGCAAACTGGAAATACGCGTCGCCCAGCGGGTGCTTGCAAGGCAGGTTGCGCACCAGCGGCAAGGGACGCGTAGCAGCGACCGAGCGGGCAAAAGCCAGCGCTTCGTCAGCCAGGGTGGCGGGCGAGGCAGAAATCTTGTCAAACAGCTTTTGGCCGGGCAGCATGGCCAGCATTTCGGACTTGATGGCCTCGCCGCTGACGATCATATTGAGCGCGGGCTCCACACCAAGCACGCGCGGCAGGCGCTGCGTGCCACCGGCGCCGGGCAGCAGCCCGAGCTTGACTTCAGGCAGCGCGATGCTCGCACCAGGTGCGGCCACACGGTAGTGGCAACCCAGCGCCAATTCCAGACCGCCGCCCATGGCGACGCTGTGAATGGCCGCAACCACAGGCTTTGTCGATTTCTCAAGCACTTGGATCACGCTGTTGAGGTTGGGTTCTTGCATCGCCTTGGGCGAGCCAAATTCGCGAATGTCAGCGCCGCCCGAGAAGGCTTTGCCTGCGCCGGTGAGCACAATGGCCACCACGGCGGCGTCAGCCAGCGCTTGCTCCATGCCCTGGGCAATGCCCTGGCGGGTGGACAAGCCCAAACCGTTGACCGGCGGGTTGTCGAGAGTGATGACGGCAATATCGCCGTGAACCTGGTAGTGGGCAGTCATGCTTTCAATCCTTGAAGTGAATGAACGAAGAAAAAGAGGTCGAAATCTGCAATGGTCAAAAAAGAACGACCGTTCTTTTTTGCGAAATTGTAGGGGCTTTCTGCCGCGTGCTGGCCCAATTTGTCACGGCTGAGACTGCAAAACTAGACTTCCAGCCACTCTTTGCGCACCGCCGTGTCGGCGCGCAAGGCCTGCGGACTGCCGTCAAACACGATGCTGCCGTGGCCCATGACCAGGCAGCGGTCCGAGATTTGCATCGCAATCGTGAGCTTTTGCTCAATCAGCAGCACCGACAGACCGCGCGCGCGCAGCGTCTGCAAATAGGTGGCCACCAGCTCGACGATCTTGGGCGCCAGGCCTTCGGTAGGCTCGTCGATGATGATCAGGTCGGGGTCGCCCATCAGGGTGCGGCACAAGGTCAGCATTTGCTGCTCGCCACCCGACAAGACACCGGCTTCGGTATGCTCGCGCTCTTTGAGGCGCGGAAAGATGGCGTACATGTCTTCAAACGTCCAGCGCGGCTTTTTGTTGGCGCGTTTTTGGCCGAGCAACAGGTTTTGGTGCACCGTGAGCTTGGGAAAAATATCGCGGTTTTCCGGCACATAGCCCACGCCCAAGTTGGCGATCTCGTAAGACTTGCGGCCCTGGATTTGCTGGCCGTTCCACAGCACCGAGCCCTGGCTGTCCACCATGCCCATGATGGCCTTGGCCGTGGTGGAGCGACCCGAGCCGTTGCGTCCGAGCAAGGCGACGATTTCGCCCTCGCCCACCTGCAGGTCCACGCCGTGCAGAACGTGGCTTTTGCCATAAAAGGCGTGTAATTGAGAAACTTGCAGCATGCTTAATGTCCTTGAGCAGATTCGCCGGCCTGGGCATCGGCCACCGTGGAGCCCAAATACGCCTCTTGCACCCGGGCGCTGGCGCGCACCGCATCAGGCGTGTCAAAGGCGATCACCTCGCCATAGACCAGCACCGCAATGCGGTCGGCCAAGCCAAACACCACGCCCATGTCGTGCTCTACCGTGAGCAGGGTTTTGCCCTCGGTCACTTGCTTGATCAGGGCAATAAAGCGGGTGGTTTCGCTCTTGCTCATGCCGGCGGTG
>Ga0194037_1002017_pt1 | contig 13998 bp, 16 predicted proteins | sample JunL306m_MetaG_FD_148653 | JGI IMG/M metagenome (GOLD analysis project Ga0194037, IMG submission 148653) | Anoxic zone freshwater microbial communities from boreal shield lake in IISD Experimental Lakes Area, Ontario, Canada - Jun2016-L304-6m | ecosystem: Environmental > Aquatic > Freshwater >...
GCCTTGCTGATCTCAATAGGGAGTGGACCAGAATTTCCAATACAGGTCACACAGCCGTAACCCACCAAGTTAAAGCCGAGCGCTTCCATGTAACGTGTGAGGTCGGCGCGATCGTAGTAATCGGTAACAACCTTTGAGCCTGGTGCAAGAGTCGTCTTCACCCATGGCTTAGAAGTCAAACCTTTTTCTACCGCCTTCTTTGCAAGTAGAGCTGCACCAATCATCACCGAAGGGTTAGATGTGTTGGTACAAGAAGTGATAGATGCAATGACAACGTCGCCATTTTTAATGGTTGTTGACTTTGCTCCCACATTAACGGGATATGCCTCTTTCCCGGTCTTATCGGAGAAGTAGCTAGGCAGAATCTTTTCGAAGGCCGCTTTAGATGCAGTAAGTGAGATGCGATCTTGTGGGCGCTTTGGACCAGCAATGGATGAAACTACAGTTGAGAGATCAAGTTCAATATGTTCTGAGAACCGTGGTGATGCTTCTGGGTCATGCCACATGCCTTGCGCTTTTGCATATTGCTCAACGAGTGCAACTTGATCGTCGCTGCGACCAGTAAGGCGAAGGTAGCGCAGAGTCTCTTCATCGATGGGAAAGATTGCACATGTGGAACCGTATTCGGGTGACATATTTCCAATTGTGGTTCGGTTCGCCATAGGAACTGAGACAACGCCTGGCCCATAGAATTCGACAAACTTTCCAACAACTCCATGCTTTCGTAACATCTCTGTAATGGTGAGCGCCATATCAGTTGCAGTTGTTCCCACTGGAAGTTCGCCTGAAAGTTTGAAGCCGACCACACGTGGAATCAGCATTGATACTGGCTGACCAAGAAGTGCTGCTTCTGCCTCGATGCCACCGACTCCCCAGCCAAGCACGCCAAGGCCGTTGACCATGGTGGTGTGTGAATCTGTTCCGACAACTGTGTCAGGGTAGGCACGGAGAACACCGTTGACGGTACGAGTCATCACTACACGAGCTAAATACTCAATATTTACTTGGTGGACGATTCCGGTTCCAGGTGGCACAACTTTGAACTCATCAAATGCGCCCTGCCCCCAACGAAGGAAGCGATAACGCTCGCGATTACGTTCGTACTCAACATCAGTGTTCTGTTCGAAAGAAGTTGCAGTTCCGAAGAAATCAGCGATCACAGAGTGATCAATCACTAGCTCTGCAGGTGCAAGTGGGTTGACCTTTGCTGGATCTCCCCCAAGGTCGACAATTGCTTCGCGCATGGTGGCCAGATCGACGATGCAAGGAACTCCAGTGAAGTCCTGCATGACAACTCGTGCAGGCGTAAATTGAATTTCGGTATCCGGTTCGACTGATGGATCCCATTGCGCCAGAGCCTTAATGTGATCGGCGGTGATATTGGCGCCATCTTCGGTGCGTAAAAGGTTTTCGAGGAGAACTTTGAGTGAGAAGGGAAGAGTTGCTGCACCCTCAATCTTTGAGATATCAAAGATTTCGTACTCTTTGCCAGCAACGGTGAGGTTCTTCTTACTACCAAGTGAGTTCTTACTCATCGCTCAACTTCTTTCACGGGAGATATCTTGACGTCAAGATACCTTATCTGGCACAAATTTCGCAACCGATTCGATGTGATGTGTCATGGGAAATAGATCAAAGGCCCGCATAGATTCCAGGCGATATCCCGCATCGCGCAGATATCCGGTATCTCGGGCCAGAGCTGCCGGGTCACATGCCACATAGACGATGATGCGAGGTTGTAATTGCGCACAGTGGCCGATGACATCTCGCCCTGCACCTTCGCGAGGAGGGTCGAGAACTATGACATCGGCAGATGAAAAACGTGTGATCAGCCGAGCAACATCACCGGTGTAAATATGTACATTATCTTTTCCAGCAAAGTTTCGTGCCGCATCAGCAGTAGCACTCTTACTGCCCTCGACAATGTCCACACTGCCAGCGCTACCGATTTTAGAGAGGAAGCTCGCGGCAAAGAGACCGACTCCCCCGTAAAGATCTAAGACATGATCGCCGTCTTCTAGCTCGGCATACTGCAGAACTGCATCGGTGAGAACGCGAGGTGCATCTTTATGGCTCTGCCAGAAAGATTTCTGGCTCACTTCAAATGAATTTTCACCCACTGTGTAGTGCGCAGTATCTGGACCATCGCTAATGCGCATTGGTGATTCATCACTTGATAGCGCCGTTGCGATAGTGCGTTCGCCCGTATTTGAGATTGTGATTTCAATCCGTTGGTCAGCTTTAGCGCCTCGTTGGGCAAGTTCAGAGAATCTCATCTCGGGCACAAGGATTCGACAATCATCAACAGGAATAATCTTGTGGCTTCGGGCTTGGTAAAAACCGAGAGCACCGGCTTTCGTGGTTACTGCAGCGCAGCGAGTACGCCATCCAAGCGGACCACTTACCTCCTCCACATCAATTGCAATATCGATCTTGGCGATACGGGCAAATTGCTCAGTGATGACATCGCTCTTGAGATTTCTTTGGCGCGGCAGAGAGATATGTTGAAAATCGCAACCGCCGCATCCGTTGCGATGTGCAAATCGACATGGCGCACTCACTCTGTCGGGTGAAGGTGAGATGACCTCGATAACATCGCCACGATTAAATGAGGAACCAATGCTGGTTATTTCGATATCGCATTCTTCGCCGGGTATGCCGTGGCGAACAAAGATGACGGCGCCTTCATAGCGAGCGATGAAATGGCCCCCATGGGCTACCTTCTCAACTGTCACCCGTATTTTCTGCCCTACGACGAGGGATGTTCGCTTGGTAGATGACATAACGGCAAGCCTAGTAGAGAACCAGCTATGCAAGATATTTTCCTCGGACAGTAGTAAGTTAATCCTGTGCACGTAGTAATCATGGGTTGCGGTCGAGTTGGATCTTCACTCGCTATTGAACTTGAAGCAGCCGGCCACTCCGTTGCAGTCATCGACCAGTCAAAGGAGGCCTTTAGACGACTTGGTGCAGATTTCAAAGGTCGCACAGTTACCGGCGTTGGATTCGATCGCGACACTCTCCTCGAAGCTGGAATCGAAGGCGCACAAGCTTTTGCCGCCGTCAGTAATGGCGATAACTCAAATATCCTTGCAGCGCGCGTTGCCCGAGAAAGTTTTGGCGTCACCAATGTTGTTGCTCGTATTTATGACCCTGGTCGTGCAGAGATTTATCAGCGCCTTGGTATTCCAACTGTAGCGACAGTTATTTGGGCCACTGATCAAATTCTGCGACGCATTGCACCAGGTGGAGCTCGTTCTGAGTGGCGTGATGCAACCGGAACTGTGCAGTTGCTCGAGGTCCATCCACATCTTGATTGGTATGGCCGTCCCATCTCTGAACTCGAAGGCGCTGCGCAATCTCGCGTTGCCTTCCTCACCCGTTTAGGCGAAGCGCTCATTCCAGATGCGCATACAGTTCTTCAAGATGGGGACTTGGTACATATGACTATTCGCGACGAGATGCTTGCAACTGCAGAGTCAGTACTCGCCCAAGGACCGGTGAAGAGCTAATGAGAATTGCAATCGCAGGTGCTGGCAATGTCGGCCGAGCAATCGCGCGCGAACTACTCGACAATGGACATCAAGTCCTCTTGATTGACCGCGATCCCAAAGCGCTCAAGATTGATTCAGTTCCTGATGCTGAATGGTTGATGGCTGATGCCTGTGAAATTGCGGCTCTCGATAATGCGCAACTCAATAAATGTCAGGTTTTGGTTGCCGCAACCGGAGATGACAAGGTCAACCTAGTAACTGCGCTCCTTGCCAAGACTGAGTACGGAGTGCCGAGAGTTGTGGCTCGTATCAATCATCCAAAGAATGAATGGCTCTTCGATCAATCATGGGGCGTTGATGTCGCAGTATCAACTCCACGCATCATTGCCGCTCTCGTTGAAGAAGCGGTCAGCGTAGGCGATGTGGTCAGACTCTTCTCATTCCGTAAAGGCCAAGCAAATCTGGTTGAGCTCACACTTCCTGATTCATCATCATGTATTGGAAAGACAGTTGGTGAGGTTGAACTTCCCGAAGATGCATCCCTTGCTGCAATTGTGCGTGATGGTCGAGTGATTTCACCATCCAAGAGCGATGTATTTATTGCGGGAGATGAACTTCTCTTTGTTGCATCAACTACTGCAGAAGATCTGATTAAAGGCTGCTTTATTACTCAGTAGGTATCTTTGGTGCGTTTTTGAGCACCAGCCAAGAACCATATGCGGTGGCGATAAAGAGCGGATATCCCATGGCCAAATTAACCGTTCCAAGAAGATTGAGATTGCCACTGCGATAGATCGGGTATTGCACGGCTATGCGCGTAAAGAACATCACAACCCAGAGCCAACTCGCTCTCATATATGCGCGCTTACGTTCCGGATGCTTATGCCAGGTGAGATTCTCGCCCAAGATTGGTCCCAACATCAAACCTAGGATTGGCCAGCCAATGAGGTTGGCGATGAGATAAACGCTGCCATAACCCAAATTAGTTAATAACTTTGGAATATAGATATCACTTGGATTTCCGGTTCTATTTGCAAACCAGGCACAGATGAGCACTCCCACTAATCCCGAAAGTGCATGTTGCAACGTGTCGCGTTTAATGAGGCGGATTAAAGTCAGGAGAGCGGAAGTTGCGATTGAGGCAAAGAGAGCTGCATGTAAATGATGAGTGAGATTAAATGTGACAAGGAAGATGATTGAGGGAATACCTGAATCAATCAGCCCCTTAGCGCCGCCAAAAGCGCTGAGTACTTTCTCGCGATCATCGTGTGGGGTCATTGACGTCCTGTCGATCCGAAGCCACCCGTGCCTCGTCCTGAGCCAGGGAGTTGGTCAACTTCAATAAATTCTGCTCGTTCAACTCTCTGAAAAACTAATTGCGCGATTCGATCTCCGCGCTTAAAGGTAACGCTCTCTTTCGGATCATGGTTGATCATGATGCACTGTAATTCTCCGCGGAATCCAGCATCAACCGTTCCAGGTGCATTGACCATAGTGACCCCATGTTTAATTGCTAAACCCGAGCGGGGATGAACTAGCGCTACATAGCCATCGGGTAAGGCTATGGAAATTCCAGTCGGTACAAGTGCGCGTTCGCCAGGAGCAATCGTGATATCGATGCGAGAGACGATATCGGCACCAGCATCTCCCCCTTTGGAGTATTGCGGTAGGGGTAAATCAGGATCTAGGCGAGTGATGAGAACCTGAAGATTGCTCATGGATTGATATCAAACTCTGGATCTACAAAGCGAAGTACATCAGGATTCTTACGAAGTTCTTCGAGGTAATCTGCCGGAGCATTCTCTAAGAAGTGTTTCATCGGGACAATGACAAATAATGCAGCCGCACGTACAGCCACTTCACCATCGGGTCCTCCGAGACGTCCTTCTGCTTCTGAGTAGACCTTGCGATTGACTTGTCCGGTAATGCGCGCGGTGATGAAGAGCTTGGTGCCGATAGGAACTGGTCTGAGAAAATCTGTCTCTAACCGCGCCGTAACTGCGGGAGCACGTAAGAGCCACATAAGTTTTCCAAGCGCTTCATCGAAAGCCAATGAGAGCAGCCCTCCATGGGCAAGGCCAGGTGCACCTTGATGATCTTGGGTAACCGTGAATTCAGCGGTGATATCTGCACCTTCACCAACATGGGCAACTAGGTGTAGTCCCGTTGGGTGTAGTTCTCCGCAGCCGAAACAATGTTTAAAGTGAGATGGAATTTGAGTTCCAGTTGCAGGTGATTGTGGATGGCGTTCTGGAATGAGCGCACCTTCTGGTGGTGTTGTACTAGCAACGCGACTCATGAGCCAAGGCTACTTGATGAAATGCAGGATAGCCTAGGTCTCGTGGCGCAAAGAGATGTGATATTCAGAGAGGTGATACGACCCCCACTGTGGCTCTTAGCCTTTATCTACTTTATGTTTCTCTCGCTCGTTCTGGCTGTGTGGGCAGCTTTTGATCTTCGAACAACACTCATCACTTGGATTTCGCTGACTCTGCTGCTGATATTTATAGCGGTCAAGATGAGAAGCGAAATTGAGATTGATCAACGCGAACTGCGAATAGGCAAAGCTCATATTGAAATCAAATATCTCAAATCCGTAGAGCTACTTACCCCTGGACAAATTCGTACGTTGCGGACTCGAGATGCGGATCCGGCTGCTTACTTAGCGATTACTTTCTGGATTTCAACGGGTGTGAAAATCACGCTCAATGATTCGCGCGACTCCACCCCGTATTGGTTGGTGAGTTCAAAGAAATCTGAAGAGCTTACGAACACTCTTTACAGATTGCTTTAGCTCCTTCGCCCTTAGCAAGCTGTGTAATGTGATGGATCAAGAAACATCGTGAACAGGTAAATTCATCAACCTGTACGGGAACGACTCGAACTGCAAGTTGCTCGCCAGATAGATCTGCTCCCGGAAGTTCAAGATTTTCTGCAGCCTCTGCTTCATCAACATCAATCTGTCCTGATTGTGCATCAACACGTTGGGCTTTGAGTTCTTCTAACGATTCCTCGTGAAGCTCCTCGTCGGTCTTTCTGGGTGTGTCGTAATCTGTTGCCACTTCTCTCACCTCGCTTCCGTATAACTCGTATCAGCGGGTGAACTTACCCGTCATGCGCGAATAGTTGCGCATTCCTTGCTGTATAGACCATACAACCCTCGGCGTGTCGGGTTTATTCCTGCTTTGCGGTCGCGATTTCAATCGCTTTTGCCAAGCCACCGTCAACATAGGCATGGATAGCGGTTCCTTCAGCGAGATGTTCCTCACTCAGTATTTCGCCTTGTTCATGGATCGCACTCACCAGATCGCCTCTGTTGTATGGAATCACGGTTGTGATTTCCACACTTGGATGAGGCAGTGATTTCTCAATCGCATGGATTAAACCTTCGATACCAAAGCCAGAGCGAACAGAGAAGGCGTAACTATTCGGTTCCTTTCGCAGAATTTCCATCACAACATCGGGACTTGCGATATCAACCTTATTAATTGCAATAATTTCGGGGATATCTCCCCCGCCAATGTCATTGATTACTTCACGAACCGCTCGAATCTGTTCAAAAGGATCAGAGTGCGAGCCATCGACAACGTGGACAATCAGATCTGCTCCAGAGACTTCCTCAAGAGTTGATTTAAAGGCATCGACAAGCTGGTGTGGCAGATGGCGAACAAAGCCCACGGTATCTGACAAGGTATACACACGGCCATCGGAAGTTTCACATTTGCGCACAGTGGGATCGAGCGTTGCAAAGAGCGCATTCTCGACAAGTACTCCAGCGCCAGTCAAGTGATTGAGTAGTGATGACTTTCCGGCATTGGTATATCCAGCAATTGCGACAGAGGGAATATTGAATCGTTTCCGTTCTTGGCGCTTGGTATCGCGAGAGACTTTCATTTCAGCGATTTCACGTCGTAGCTTGGCCATCTTGTCACGGATACGACGCCGATCAGTTTCAATCTTTGTCTCACCTGGTCCACGACCACCAATACCTGCACCACCTGCGGCACGACCACCAACTTGGCGAGATAGAGAATCTCCCCAGCCGCGAAGTCGGGGAAGAAGGTAGGCAATCTGCGCCAGTTCTACCTGCGCTTTACCTTCCTTACTCTTGGCATGTTGGGCAAATATGTCGAGAATTAGCGCAACTCGATCTACTACTTTGACCTTTAACTTATCTTCCAACGTTCTTAACTGAGCCGGTGAAAGTTCTCCATCACATACAACAGTATCTGCGCCAGTTGCCACAACAATCTGTCGAAGTTCAACCAGCTTTCCAGAACCGATATACGTTGCAGGGTCTGGTTTATCGCGTCGTTGAATAAGCGCATCCAGAACTTCAGAGCCAGCAGTTTCCGCTAGCGCTTTAAGTTCAGCCATCGAGTTATCGGCCATCTCGATCGTGCCTTCTGTCCAGACACCAACAAGTACAACTCTTTCTAGTTGTAGCTGGCGATACTCAGCCTCAGAAATATCTTGAAGTTCGGTTGAGAAACCTTTAATTCGGCGCAAGGCATTTCGATCGGAAAGCTCTTGCTGGCTATTTTCTTGGAAATCGCTCTCGTCGTAATCGAAGTCGGCCGCTACTCGCGCGCTCTCGCGAAGTAGTTCATCAAATAGCTTGTCGTATCCGTCGTCGACCATTATGAAAGATACTTTGAAATGTCGTGGTCTTCCCCAATTACCGCAGGACCGATTAAAGTTGCATTGGAATGACCGTCAATATCAACAATAAGTTTTCCTCCGGGAGGATAGATAGTCCACCGTGAAGGAAGCGTGCCATTCGTCTTCAAAGTCGCAGCAAGTGCAACTGCGCAGGTACCAGTGCCACATGAGCGCGTCTCACCGCTGCCGCGCTCGTGAACTCGCATCTTGGCCTCGAAGTTCGGCAAAATTTCCACAAACTCCACATTGACACCATCGGGGTATGTCGATGTTGGAGAAACCGTCGGCGCACTGTGCAGTGATCCGACATCGTCGAGTGAATCTACAAAGACGACTGCATGGGGATTACCAACGCTGATATGTAGACCCGACCAGGTATGGCCATTATTTGTCGCCTCGACTTCTTCCATCTCATCGGTGACATGTCCCATATTGACTGAGATATCACCATCGAGTGGGACGCGCAGATGCTTCAAGCCATCTCGAGTATCGATAGGAAAGATTCCTTCAGGTTGCAGCCCTCGTGTGACCAAGTATTTAGCCATGACACGAATTCCGTTTCCGCACATTTCGGCTAGTGATCCATCGGCATTGCGATAATCCATAAACCATTTATCAGCGTTCTTGGTAATGCGAATAAAGCCATCTGCTCCGATTCCGGTTGCGCGATTACAAATGCTTGCTACTTGTGCCTCGGTAATGGTGAAGGAGTTCTCGGGGTCATAGATCAGCACAAAGTCATTTTCAGTGCCGTGGCCATAAGTGGCGATTACAGGTTGAGTCATAGCGCTACGAGTTTATCTTCTGCAGGATAGTTTCCAGACGTGGTTGACGCTGTGCAACCCATTGAATACGAGCATCTCGTGAGAACCATGTCTCTTGTCTGCGCGCATATTGGCGACTAGCCCGCTTGGTATCTTCCTTGGCTTCATCTTCGCTCATCAATCCATCGCGCATGGCAATTATCTGGGCATAGCCCAGCGCACGTTGCGCAGTTGTACCATCTTTGATCCCCGCTGAGATAAGTTGATCAACCTCAGCTACGAATCCACTTTCCCACATTCTGTCTACTCGCAGATCAATTCGTTCACGAAGGTGATCGCGATCCATGACGAGTCCGAATTGCAGCGCATCGGGATATCGAGAACTATCTTCGCGTGGCAGATTTGCAGTAAATGGTTGACCGGTAATTTCGATCACTTCGAGGGCGCGAATAATGCGACGTGTGTTTGCTTGGTCAATCGCCAGAGCCGCAGCTGGATCTAATTCTTGCAACCTGGCAAAGAGGGATGCTGCACCAAACTCTTGCGCCTCTAGCTCTAGTGAGGCACGTATTACTGGATTGGTATCTGGAAAGTTGAGATCATCCAAGATAGCTTTGATGTAAAGACCAGTGCCACCAACGATGACTACATCTTTGCCTCGTCCATGTATCTCTGAAATCAAGGCACGCGCCTGCTCTTGATACCAAGCCACGGTTGAATCTTGATTCACATCGAGCACATCGAGGAGATGGTGTGCAATGCCTCCTCGTTCTTCTAAACCCAACTTGGCAGTTCCGATATCCATGCCCCGATAGAGTTGCATCGAATCGGCATTGATGATTTCTGCATCTATCGCTTGAGCAACTCCGATGGCAATATCGCTCTTACCTGTGGCGGTTGCACCACAGATGACAATTACCTGACTCATGCACGAACCTTGGGCATTCCAAGTGTTGTCGTAGCCGGAGCAGTGCGAGCTGTATGCGCATCTCCCCCGCGAGTTCGTATGACTGAGACTGCATCGCCAATCAGGTAATGTGCTGATGCTTCGCGAATCTCTACATCGACAAAATCTCCTGGTCGGGCATCAGTCTGGCTGCTGAAGTGCACCAATCTAAAATCTTCTGAGCGGCCGGTCATTCGTGATTGGGCTTCATCACGGCGTCCTTCAATCTCTGAAACCATAACGCGATGAATTTTTCCAACAGCTTCTTGATTTACTGAGAGTGAAATTTTCTGTTGATGTTCATGCAGGCGGGTATATCGCTCGCCCACTACATCTTCGGCGACTTGGTTCGGCATTTCACCTGCAGGCGTACCTGGGCGAATCGAATATTTATATGTATATGCAGCTGCAAATCGCGCCTGTGTTGCAATATCGAGAGTTCCTTGGAAATCTGCCTCAGTCTCACCTGGGAAGCCGACGATGATGTCGGTAGTAATCATGGCCTGCGGCATCGCCTGTCGAACGCGATCGAGGATTCCTAAATACTTATCCGTGCGATAAGACCGGCGCATTGTCTGCAAAATTGCATCCGAACCCGACTGTAGCGGCATATGAAGATGTGGCATCACATTGGGAGTTTCGGCCATCGCCTCGATGACATCATCGGTGAAATCTCGTGGATGCGGTGACATGAATCGCACTCGCTCTAGTCCATCAATCTTTCCAGCTTCGCGAAGTAGCTTGGCGAATGCGCCACGATCTCCAAATTCAACGCCATATGCATTGACGTTCTGTCCTAGCAAGGTAATTTCAATAACTCCCTGTTCAACCAGAGCGCGCATCTCCTTCAATACATCTGATGCTGGGCGATCTTTTTCAACGCCGCGCAGCGTTGGCACGATGCAGAAGGTGCAGGTGTTATTACAGCCAACTGAGACAGAGACCCACGAAGTAAAGGCCGAGAATCTGCGTGCCGGAAGCGTGGAAGGGAAATGCTCGAGAGCTTCCAGGATTTCGATCTGGGACTCTTCTTCAACTCGGGCGCGCTCCAGCAAAACAGGGAGGGAACCAACATTATGTGTACCGAAGACCACATCAACATATGGGGCTTTCTTCAAAATAAGTGATTGATCCTTCTGTGCAAGGCATCCACCTACGGCGATCTGCATTGCGGGGTTCGCCTTCTTAATAGGCGCTAAGAAACTGAGATTTCCATAGAGTTTATTATCAGCATTCTCGCGGACTGCACATGTATTGAATACGACAATATCTGCTTGTTCGCCCGTTGCAACCGGTAGGTAACCTGCTTCATCCAATAAACCGGCGATTCTCTCTGAATCGTGCACATTCATCTGACACCCGTAGGTCTCAACTAGATAGGTGCGCGACATAGCGCTTATCTTATTTGAGAGTTAGTTGGTGATGCGAATTGGTTCAATACCACGAGCAATCTGACGCTCGAAGTGCACTTCCCGCTTATCGTTAAATGTTGCGGCAACCTTGTAAGTCTGATCCATAAAGGCCTTGAGTTCTTCGCGCGCTTTTAGACCATCGCCAGATAGATCATTTCGCTCAAATACATTCCAGGCACGAAGAACTGGTGCTACAACATCATCGAGGTGTTGCTGGAGATCGTAGATTCCAGCTAGAGCGATCTGTACCGCCTTGCGTCCAAAGCCGGGCATATTGGCACCAGGCATATCAAAGTTAGTCACTACATCTGCAATTGCGCGCATTGCCGCGTTGGGTTCCATATCAAGTGCTGCTGAAAGAGTGTTGCGATAGAACAACATATGGAGGTTCTCATCGAGTGCGATTCGCTGCATCATTCCTTCTGCAATGGAATCGTTAGAAATTTTTCCAGTATTGCGGTGCGAGATACGAGTGGCTAACTCTTGGAAGGAAACATATGCAATCGTGTGCAACATATCGTTTTCGTATGGGGTTTGGTACCCGAGTGACATATGAGCCATTCGCAAATCTTCGAGTTCATAAGGATCGACGCCACGAGTGGCCATAAGGTAGTCGCGGATAACAATTGCGTGGCGAGCTTCCTCAGCTGTCCATCGTTCAATCCAATTTCCCCAAGCACCATCGCGCCCCATGGAGATAGCAATCTCAGTGTGATAGCTCGGCAAGTTATCTTCAGTAAGTAGGTTTAATACGAGTGAATCTTGCGCAACGGGCGTGAGTCGTGAATCTTTCGCTTCCCATGCATCGCCATTGAGTGGTCCGGCGTAATCGCGACCTTCGGACCAAGGGACATACTCGTGGGGATACCAGTTCTTCTGAACTGAAAGGTGGCGTTCTAATTCGACTGCGACGACCGGCTCGAGATCACGGATGAGGCGTGACTGAATACGTTCCGACTCTTCGCTCATAGGTAGAACGATACGGGAGGAAAGAGTTACTTACGAGTTAAAGATTATCTTTTGCACGCTTTTCTGCCTGTTGGGTGCGCCACTTCGCAATTTCTTGGTGGTTGCCACTCAAAAGAATCTCGGGAACTGGGATTCCACGCCATTCTTGAGGTTTGGTGAAATTGGGATATTCGAGATAGCCATCGCTGTTATGTGACTCTTCAGCCAGTGATTCGGGATTACCCAGTACTCCAGGAATCAATCGCGTAATCGCTTCAATCATCACCATGGATGCGACTTCTCCTCCACCAAGAACATAATCGCCAATTGAGACTTCATGAACTCGAATATTGCGATCTTTGAACTCAGATTGTGAATAATACTGACGCACCCGATCATCGATGCCTTCGTAGCGACCACATGCAAAGATCAATTGCTGTGATGTGGAAAATTCGGCCGCCATACTCTGGTTAAAGCGCTTTCCGGCCGGAGTAAGAATTATCAAATCAGCGCCATCATTAATGACAGAATCAATACTCTTTCCCCACACCTCAGGCAGCATCACCATTCCAGCGCCACCTCCGTACGGGGTGTCATCAACTGTGTTGTGATTATCGTTGGTCTGACTTCGGAGATCGTGAACTGAGATATCTACGAGCCCCGCGCTCTGCGCTTTGCCGAGGAGTGAAAGTTTGAGCGGAGATAGATACTCAGGAAAGATCGAGATGACATCAATCTTCATCAGATTACTCCATCTATTTCAGGCGGGATAACGGTCATTCGTTTCTGCTTAATATCGACGATCGGTACTAGCTGATGCACGAAAGGAATCAGGGCTTCACCTGAGTCGGTCTTTATCACCAGCACATCTTGGCCGGGAAGATTGAGAACTTCTATAACTTCGCCAAATTCATCTCCATCAACCAGAAAGGCTTTACAGCCCACTAATTGCAAGACGTGATAATCATCTTCATCAATGCCCGGCGCATCGATATCAACATCTGTGTAGAGAAGTTCATTGCGAAGAGCTTCAATGGCATTGCGATCTTCAATTCCTTCAAATCCGAGAAGCAGAATGCCATTGTGTACACGTGCAGAAACCACGGTCAGTTGACCGTGGTTTTCTGTCTCTAATACTGCGCCGATAGCAAAGCGATCTTCTGCTTCATCTGTTCGGACTTCAATCGTTGCCTCACCAAGAATTCCGTGAGCTTTACCGATGCGGCCCACGTTTAATTTCATGGGTGTTTAGGAGTTAACGAACCTCGTCGGTATCGATGAGATCGACACGTACTGAGCGACCAGCAAGTGCGCTTACAACTGTGCGAAGCGCCTTTGCTGTACGTCCATTACGACCGATTACCTTGCCGATATCGTCAGGATTGACACGAACTTCGAGCGTGGTGCCACGACGGTGTGTCTTCTCTTTGACATTGACATCGTCAGGATTATCAACGATTCCCTTTACGAGATGTTCGAGAGCTTCATCAATCATTATTCAGCTGTGTTTCTTCTATAAGAGCTTCTTCTGCAGGTGTTTCTGCTACTACGACATCTTCTGTAGTCGCTTCAACTACAGCTTCAACAGTTTCGGTTACAGAACTTGCTTCTGTTGTCTCAACTTGAGCTGGAACCTCGGACACCGCTTCGGCCTTCGCTGGTTCGGACATCGCAGCCAACTTCTCTTGCGCCTTCTTCTTCAAAGTTGTTGCACCTTCTGCAGGTTCTGCAGCGGCAGCCTTAACAGCTGCTTCATAGGCAACGCTCTTATG
>Ga0194037_1002019_pt1 | contig 13997 bp, 11 predicted proteins | sample JunL306m_MetaG_FD_148653 | JGI IMG/M metagenome (GOLD analysis project Ga0194037, IMG submission 148653) | Anoxic zone freshwater microbial communities from boreal shield lake in IISD Experimental Lakes Area, Ontario, Canada - Jun2016-L304-6m | ecosystem: Environmental > Aquatic > Freshwater >...
CTATGGTACCGTCTAAATACTTAATTTGGGTCTTAAAACCGCATGTTTGTGCGTAGGCCTGAGACATAAAAATGCAAATGGCAATTCCTGCTGTAAGTTTTATTAAATTTTTTATAAAATTCATTTTTACTCTACAAGATAAGTTGATCACTTATTATTAAAAATTAGTTACTGAAGTACTAAAGCCATCAAAGTAGACAACTTGCGTTTGCCAAGGTTGGGCAGCATAAGAAATAGAAGAATTATAGATGCCAACTTTTAAAGTATCGGCAGCGCTAGAATTTGGTAATGTAGCGCGTGTTTCATTTATAACTAATTTTTCATTCACGTATATTTGTAAATAACCATCAGTAGCGGCGGTAGACTTAATAACGTATTTTAATTTAATCCACTTGTCTTGTGGCTTAGCATCAATTGTAACTACTTGATTTGGCTTCCAAGTAAAGTCTTGATGGGTTTGCAGATAAAGTGCGCCTGTGTAATCTGTTTTAAGATAGGCTAAGGCGCCATAGCCGTTACTTCCTAGGCTTGCACAGGGGTTTTTAGTCGCAGAACATTCCCAGTTAATTTGAGTTAGTACTGTTAGCGGAGTAGAGGCTGCTCCCTTTATGGGTGTAGGCTGAATTAGTGGTTGGGTCGGTATATATACAGCGTATTCATACGTAATAATTTGTCCCGCTGTTGTATTAGCCCAATACTGCCTAATATCAAATCTACTGCGATCGGAGGCGCAGCTTGATGTATCACAATCGCCAGCCCTCACTTCAAAGCGTACAGATTGAGTACCAGAATAGACGGGTTGGTTATTTGCTTTATCAACAACTAGGCAACCCCACGCAGTATCTCCTTGGCTGGAGATAAAATTAATATTGCCAAAAGCATCTGTATCCGTAAAATCATTAGCGCAAATAGTTCCCGCTGGGGTTGCCAAACTAATTGTCGAAGCCGGAGTTGTTGTGCTTGATGATGAGCTTGATGAATCGCCGCCGCCCCCGCCGCAAGCAAGCAGAAGCGCTGAAAGTATCCCAATCAGTGGGTAGTTAAGATAACTTCTCAAAAAGCGCTTATTTCTAGAAATTAATACCATTTCTTTATCTTACCTCTTTGGTTCTATAAAGCCTAAAAATTGCCAAAAATCTCGCCACCCCATTTTGATCCATAACATTGACGTGTGGTTTTTCTATAAGTTTTTTTACCATTGCCTAGAAACTTCACTTACATGTTTTCGATCAGTAAAACATGCTGTCTAGGCCGACTTACTAAAGGGTTCAATAAGGCTGCTGCAGGAAAGGTAGTTGGGTTAAGGCAAACCGTTAAGGGCTGGCGCCTAAATATCAATCCAATAGACAATAATCCTGTAGCTCTTGCTATTACAGCAATAAATTATGTCTTAGACAAAAACCAATCTTTTATAAAACGCAATGGCTTTGTAAGTTTCCAACTATTAGAATTAAGGAGAGCCTTTTTCTCGTTTTTACAGTTAGCAAGCTCATTTTCTAGAGCAGAAATCTGAGCTGTTTTCTCTAACACCAGCCGCCCTATAGCATGAGAGAGGCGCTCTATTTGGTATTCATTAAGTTGTAGTGCTGGAAAGGTAAGGTTTCCATCCACAATCATCACGGTTGCATCTGGACCATATAGGTGACACAAAATACTGAGACGATGCGTACCATCTTCTTGTCCAGCGTCACGCACAGTAATTGGTGGCCCTAAGTTCGGATGCCAGCCATCAAGACGTATTTTTTCCTTAAGTGCTACAAAGTTTTCCCAAGAATACTCAATAAAGTTTAGTGAATGCTCTCTACTTTTATAATAAGTAAGGAAAATACTGGGATCATTCTCATCTAAAGAGCGATAGTAAGGATGATCAGTAATTGATCCTATGTACGGCTGAGAATCACAGTTATAAAACGCAAAAGGTAAATCCCTTAATTTTAGAATACCAAGGTAAGGCAACTTTGCTATTGGCATGGGAACAGGGCGTTGATATGAACCAAGCATTCTACCTACATCCCTATTCGCTAGGGCGTCTATTTAAATGTCAAAATGCGATGTATAGGCAGGCGTAGTGCAGTAGTCTCTTTAGAGTGGTGGGGGTATTTAAGGCCTGGCTTATGACAAAATGTTAGGAGTAGTCCTAAATACGATACAAAAAACCACTTGAAGGTAGTTAGCTATGGGTTCAGACTTAGGGAGTGCGAACTACGATACTGGAGGGGGCTACCAAACCTGTGGTCGTCGGACTTTGTAGGCTTAGCACGCCAGTGACTGGATCGATGGCATACCGCCAGACAGAATTACCACCGGCACCATTTCCACGATTAGTCACATAAGCAAAGGTGCCTGCACTATTAATTGCAATAGCGTACGGGACATCCCCCGCTAAAGTAGCCGGCAAGAGTGGGGTTAGCACTCCGGTGCCAGGATTAATCCCATACCTAGAAACGCTGTCGCTAGAATTATTGGTTACATAAGCAAAAGTACCTGCCGGGTTAATGGCAATGCCACTCGGATTAGGCCCTGTTGATACGGCAGGGCCTATGGAGGTTAGTATTCCTGTGCTTGGATTGATGGAATACATCGATACTTTATTGCTAGTGTTATTAGTAACATAAGCAAAAGTGCCGGGAGAATTAATAGTAATGTCAGTTGGGCCAACTTCTGCCGCTACGGTGGCTATGTTGGTAAGCATTCCAGTGATTGAATTGATGGAAAATATCGACACAGTAAAGTCGCCACTATTTGTTACATAAGCAAAAGTGCCTGCAGAATTAATGGCAATATTAGCTGGACCCGCTCCAGTTACTGCAGTACCTATGAGGCTTAGTATTCCTGCGCCTGAAATGGAATAGATTGATACGGTATTGCCAATCCCTCCCTGCCAATTGGCTACATAAGCAAAAGTCCCTGCGGGATTAATAGCAATTCCCCTTGGACCCGTTCCGGTTGCCACTGTTGGGGTACTCAGGGGAGTTAATATGCCATTACTGGGAATCGAATACATCGCAACGTTATCTATGGAATTGTTAGTCACATAAGCAAAGGTTCCAGTAGCATTAACAGCAATATTAAATGGAGAAGCCCCAATAGTCCCCGTCAATACGGTTGGGGTACTTAGGGGGGCTAAATCCCCTGTGCTATTAACGGCATACATCGATATAAAATTATTACCAAAATTTCCCACATATGCATATCCCGTACAAACCACCGTAACATTCGTAACATTTGCGCTTGCTATCGTCCCAGTACCATTACTTACAGTACAAATTTGCGATGAAGGTTTCGAAAGGACTGTAACGGCATAAGTTGCGCCATTGGCTAGTGAAGTAGAAAACGTAGCAAGCCCATTAGCGTTCACACTTAAGCTATTGCCACCATTGTTTTGTAAGACGGCAGTGCCGACTAAACCAGAGACAGTAGCGCTAACTGTGTAAGTTGGTGTTGTTCCACCACCCCCAGAATCGCCTCCGCCACCACTTGAGTTGACGGTGCAGATGACTGCAATATTAGAAATATTGCCACTATCAATCGTGCCAGTAGCATTTTTAACTACGCAGTTAGAGCCACTAGGTTGGGTTAAGACAGTAATGGCATAAGTACCGCCACTAGCCAATTGATTGGTAAAGGTGATTGGGCCATTCACAGATACGCTTAAGTTATTTGCGCCATTATTTTGTAAAACGAGGTTGCCAACTAAGCCTGTAACAGAGCCACTCATGCTGTAGGTTGCTGGTGTTGTTGGCGTTGCTGGTGTAGCTGGCGCAGTAGAAGAAGAGCTATCACCGCCACCACAACCTACAAGTGCCAACATCAGGCCATAGCAAATAAATCGAATTATTAAGAAAAAATAGGATCTCATGCGTAATAAGTGACGGGCTTAATTATTTAATGGCAATTGTAGCTATATTGCCAACTTAAAGTACTATAAATCAGATACTGAATGGCGAAATCACCCTTACGCACCAAACTGACACATTTCATACCAAAAATACGATGTATAGGCTAGCGTACTGAAGTGGTCGATTAAGGCTGGCGGGGGTACGGTGGGGTCTGGGTTATGGTGAACCGCACAGGGGAGGCTAAGTTTAACGCTAATTACTTTAGTAAGTTTTATCAGTAAATTGAGGCAATTCGAAGTTACCTTGGTTGGGAAATTATGTATTTGTAGTTGGTCCAAATGGAATGCATCGCTAAAATAAATAAGATTATTCCATGTTAGCTGCTAAAAAAGCAGGTAATTAAATTTGTACTGGCGTAGTTGATAAAAATAAAATCTGGGCAATGAATATTGATGATGAATATCACGGAAAATAAGCGGACAGCTGCTCGCACCCATACTGCTCATCCTCGGATTGTCGCTACTTCCCATCTATTTTTTTGGCTAGGCTGCATTTTTTTACTGAGTATTGGCACTACATTTTTGTATGGGTCGATTTATTTATTCCCTCAGCATCGATGGGCCATGTTGGGGCTTGAGCAGTTTCCTATTGTTATACATAACATCCCCAATATGCCCTGGACAGATGTCGCAGAAAATATCCTCGGTGGATTTTTAATTGCTCACGGGCAAGTACAATTCACCGATTTTATTCAAAATCACACCCCTGGCATTACGGCTTTGCTTGGCCTTATCTTTTCGATTTTTAATGCTTCTAGTGCGGTAGGGGGAGCGGAAACCTTAAAAACAACCTATATTCTGGCTATTTTTTCCTCAAGTCTATTTCAGTTAAGCCTCTTATTAATCGGACTGCGGTTTTTTACTAAGCTTTCTAGTGCCAGTATTCTGCTCGCGCTCACCATTTATTGCCTGTATTGCTTAGTTCAACATCAATTTGCTGTTCCCATGTCAGAAACGATGCTAGTACCTATCGTATTGATTGCGACTTTACATTTTTTGAATTTATGGGCAGGGCAATCAAAAATCGATTTCTGGCAAATATTACTCGCCCTAGAAATTAGCGGATTGGCAATTTTAATTGGCTTAACTGCAGCACCTTTTTTCTTTCTCTATTGTGTGAGTTTGGGTTTGTTGTTTGTGCTCAATCGGTATATTTATCCCTTACCCGCCTATCGTGATGTCGCGCCACCAAATTCCTTTTTAGATGAAAAATTTTCTGCTCTTTTTTGCTTAGGAATAGCAGTCCTTTTTTGTGGCTATGTGCTCATCAAGATTGATTTTTATTCGCTGTATTTTTGGAATATGCCGTTTAATGTATCTTCATTTGGCCTTCACCCGATCCAAAGTTTGCTGCGCGTATTTTCTAATTTAGAAATTGCCAGTAGTTTTGCAAGTAATTTTCCTGTATTGAGCCAACCCACTTTTTTAACTTTGTTAATTCTTAGCGTTCTTTGCACAAAAATATATATAGACTTTCCTTGCGCAGTGAAAATCAAATGGCTCATCCTTTTGATTGTGATTTTGATGTACGGCTCATTTTTTTGGCGCGTCTTTGCTGGCTATAAAGCCTTTCCTAGTCTAGGATTAATAGCAGGAATGATGATTTGGGTTATTTCAAAACAATGCCAGCCCAAAGCGGAGCCTAATTCAAAAATAGGGCTCTTAGCGGGTTTATTTTTAATATCGAGCACTATACTGGGCGTTTATTTTTCTTTAGTCGTACATTGGACTCAACCGGGCAAAGAAGGTTTACTGCAGGCTAAATTTAATTTGTGCCATTTAATCCCCGTTACTAATTCGCCTTGCTCATGTCTAATTTCTACAATTTATGGGCCACAACTTTTCTTGGAAAAAGATTTCTTACCCTGTAAGGGTGTTTACCCCACCTTACCCCCACATTTTTTTGAGTATGCACCTCTTATCAAGGTTTTTGGCGAGCGCTATAAATCTGAACCTATAGCTATTCTTAATTATGAAAATATTCCATCGCCCTATATCCCAACTTTTTTTAAAGAGTTGATTAAGCAATCAGACTGCCAACCGTTTGATGCAATTAGCGATGTATGCAAATATCCGAAATAAATCACGCTGATCTTTCTCCTTCGATTCATCAGCAAGGGATGTGGGTTGCCTCACAATTAAATTCGCATCCTGCAAATTATAATTTGGCATGGAGTATTGAACTTACTGGACTATTACCGTCTACCCAAAAAATTCAAGACACCCTCTATCGCATTGTGTGTCGTCACGATATTCTGCGTTCAGTATTTTTCATGGGTAAAGCAGCGCTAATTAGAAAAATTATTCCGTTGGAGCGGGTTGATTTAGTTATTCAATCTGTAGCTCAAGAAGGGGCATTAGAGCTTAGAAAAAGAATTGCCCTCTTTGGCTTGCAGCCTTTTGATATTGAAAATGGACCGCTATTTCGTTTTCAGTTACTCCAATATTCCCAGCAAAAATCGGTTTTAGTTTGTTGCTTTCATCATCTGGTAATAGACGGTTCTTCATGGGCTCTATTTGAGGAGGAGGTATGGCATTACCTCAATTCTAAAGAGGATCTTTTACCTCCCGCTAGCTATACTGATTTTGCCGCTTGGCAAAAGGAGCAATCCTATTCGCAAGACTGGATAAATGCGGCTGATTATTGGCAGAATCAATTAAAGCCGCACCCGATTGCTTGGGAGCTACTAGCAAATATCCATGCCATCACTGTTCCTTCGCATTCAGAGGGTGGAAAGTTGGAGCGTGCTCTGGGCATAGCGCAATCTCAACATTTACTACACTGCGCAAAAGAGTGGCAAACCACCCCCTTTCGTATTGCGCTTACTGCCTTTTCGATGTTGATGGGTCTTTATTCACGCCAAGAAAAATACTTACTTGAAACGACCTTAGTTGGAAAATCTTGCCCAGATTTTAAAAAAACGATTGGCCTATTTGTTAATTCTGCCTATTTAGACGTCGATCTTACGCACGCCCCCTCGTTTAGAGAAATGCTTACTATATTGTCAAATCAGCTTGACCGGGCAATTGACTTCCAGGAAACTCCTTTCCAATTTGCACTAAAAGAGCGGCTAGCTACAAAGCCTATAGGTGTTCGCCCTTTTTCGCCAGTTTCATTTACTAAATTACCTCGCATTCGAAAAAAACAAAGTGCGCATTTAGCGGCCCTATCAGGGCGTCACTTTTTAAATCTCTCTCGCCACCCACTCTCGGTATATTTGCAACAAGTGGAAGATAACTTTTGTCTTTCCTGGATTTACTCAACCGGCGATTATAGTCAGGCCAAAATCGAAAAATTAGCTATGCAATTTGAGGTTCAACTCAGATTGTGTTTGCAAAATCCCCATTTGAGTAGCTCCTTGCTAATCCCTATATCAAAAGAGGAGAAGGTACAAGCACTCGGTGAATGGAATGCAACTGAAAAGAATTTTCCTTTGCATAAAACAGTACATGGCCTTTTTGAGGAGCAGGTTAGACTCGCCCCTGAGCGGGTTGCCGCTATTTCTGGGGAACGGCACTTTACTTATACACAATTAGATTATTTAGCCCAAGCGTACGCTAGCCTCTTAAAGGCGAGTGGTGTTAAAGCCAAATCGTTTGTGCCTTTACTTCTCAAATCATCCCTTGAGCTTTTAATTGCTGAATTAGCAGTCATGAAAATCGGCGCCGCTTTTGCGCCAATCGATCCAGCTTGGCCGAAGGTGCGAATTAAGAATTTATTAAGTACTTTGCAAGCCGTTGTGATTGTGGTTAGTAAAAGCGATCCATTGCCACAGGGAGTAGCAAAGGTAATTAGGATTGATGTGGATTTTAATGAGGCCGGTAATTTTGAGCCTTTGGCACCAGTTGACTCAGAAAATGCGCTGTATTGTATTTTTACTTCTGGCTCAACTGGCACTCCTAAGGGCGCAATCAATCCCCATAGGGGTATTGTCAATCGCTTATTTGCAATGAATACTTTGTTTGGGCCAGCTGCCAAGGAGCGTATTCTTGTTAGCTCACCAGGAACTGTTGATAGCCATCTCTGGCAATACTATTGGCCTTTAATTTCAGGTGGTATGGTCGTTTTCCCGTTAGCGCAAGAGCTAGGAATCCCTGATTTATTATCGGGTTTGATTAATCGCTACGACATCACCTGTATTGATATTACGCCGAGTAATTTTCAAAAATTGATTCGCTATTTAAATTCATTTTCTACGCCAATCTCATTAGATCACCTTAAATATATTTTGATTGGGGGCGAAGCAATTATTGCCCAGGACGTTTATGCATTTCAGAAGAAGTATCCTCACATCGCGATTTTCAATAGCTATGGCCCAACAGAAACTGCCATTGGGACTATTTTTTTTCAAATACCCCAAAATGCAATCACACCAATTCCCCTTGGAAAACCATTACCCAATACCAAAGCAGTCATACTCAACCGGGCATTGCAGATTCTTCCGCCAAATATTGTCGGGGAACTTCATCTTGGTGGAGCCTGTATGGGTTTAGGCTATTTGAATAATGAAGAGGCTACAAGAGAAAAATTTATTCCTAACCCTTTTAAAGAACTAGACTGCCCAAGCTTATATAAGACGGGCGATTTAGCCTATTACTCTGAAGAGGGTTTGATTTATTTTATAGGGCGTATTGATACTCAAATTAAATTACATGGGGCCCGAATTGATCCTGGAGAAATTGAGACTATTCTCATGCAACAACCAGGTATTAGCCAAGCAGTAGTAACCTTAGAGCATGATCAAAACGGGGAGACTGAGCTAGTAGCGCATCTTGTATTTTCTGCCTTATTTACGCCCAGCCTACGAGCCATTAAGGACGCGCTCTACTCGAAGCTGCCACTGTACATGGTGCCCACCCAATTTTTCCAAATTGATGCTATTCCACTATTAAGTGCCGGTAAAATTGATCGCATATCCTTAGGGCAAAAAACAAATATTGCTCTAAGCATGCCTAAGGGCAATACTGAAATTGCCTCCCCTTTTGAGCAAAAAATTATACAAATATGGCTAGAAGTGCTTCAAATAGAAGCAATTGATGTAAACGATCATTTTTTTGTTGATCTTCATTGTGATTCATTGGGCTTACTTTTATTTATTATTACGTTAGATAAGCAAATGCAGGTTGCTTTGTCAACTCAAGAAATTTATGCTGCGCCTACCTCTAAATTGCTAGCGCAGTATATTTTAGCTCAGCATTTAGTGCCTAATAAATGATTTTTCTGGTTAGTAATAAACGTGCGATCAACTTTTTTTTCTAACCATCACTCTCATCTATTGCAACGCCTTAAGGAGGATCTTACACCTCCGCAGTTTTATATTCTGAAGTTTTACATGGAGGCTTTTTTCACTCCTTTAGATTTCCAGCCATTTTTTGATCGAAAGCATGAGTTTTGTTCTGAGGCGCAAACCTGGCTTAGTGAAATGGCAGCCTTCCTGACAGATGGCAATCCCATGCTCCAGCCCTTTTTCCGTCAACAACTATTTCCAGGGATAGATCTCTATCAAGACAGTAGCATAAGGCGACAGCCCAAAACTTTACTGATGTCTTTTGCGGGTTTTTATATGCCTTTAGGGCTTCCTACAGCAGTATTTTTACAAATGATTGCTACTGAACATTGTGATGTGCTCTTATTAAATGATGGCTCTATGCGCGGGTATGAAATGGGCATCCCTGGCTATGCCAATAGTTATGAGGCGCTGATCACTAAGCTAAAGCATGACTTTGATATTTCTCGATATCAGCATCTTCGTTTATGTGGGATGAGTAGAGGGGGGTATGTAAGTCTGAGGGCTGCTGCAGACTTAAGCCCCATTAGCGCTCTATCCATAGGTGGCGGCTATCCAATCGCACTAAAAGGTCCAACGCATTTAGTCGACACCCTAATTACACAAAACATCGACCGCCTGAGGCAGTTTGATCTACCGTGGTATGCACTTTGGCAAAAGATAAAACTACACAAAAATTTAGGCTTAAAAAATATACGGGACTCTTCTGTATTACGCTCTAGTGCATTCCACACTTCTGAAGATCCAGTCGAATCGACCATCGCAGGCTCAACTTTAATCAATGTGTATGGTGAGCAATCGCCTTACGATACTCAGGGTAACGTGGCGCTAGAGAAAAAATTTGCACAATTGAAAAGTTATCCTATAGCCGGTGTGACTGAGCATAATTTAGCTTATGTTTTATTGAAACAAAAAAAACTCAATCTTTTTTTGAAGCACTATCTTTTCTCATAATTATTTCTTAGTTTATCCGCTGCTTAAAAAATTCTTTCATTTGGCATGAGTCGCCTCATCAAAGCAAAATTATTGCGTAGCTAATTCAAGTTGATCTAAGTAGCTGCCTACGGTTTTAAATTCCATGGTTTGCGCTAGTGGGTGATGCATCAAATATTCAAGGGTTTTATCAAACTGAATTTGATTATAAGTATCTAAGCGGACGTCAGAACGTATTTCAGCGAGAAGGTAAGGGTTTGGTAAGACTAGATTTTGCTCGATAATTTCCTGCGCTTGATTAAGAGGCATACCAAGCAGAAATTTATGAACCTCTTTAATTTGGGGATTATGGATGCTTTTTAAAAAGCCCACACTAACTGGGATCTCCCAAAGGTTCATCGAATCACTGCCTGGCTTGGAGAATTCTTGGCGTGAGGGTTTAAAGGCATGGCGCGGAGTATTCAAAAAACTAGGCAGCCAACCACAAGTCTCTTCTCCGGGCACAAAGTGCTGCGAAAGTGGGCGACCTGGATACATACTGAGGTCGCAACGAAAACCTAGGCTTTCGAGCTGCGCTAGGACTTCTGGGCTCAAATAGTGCCCACCAAAAGAAAAAAGTTGAGGTTGTTCTTGGGTGGCTTCAATAAAAGTGCGGTGAGCTAAGGTAAGACAACTTGAGATCCATTTCTGATCCGAAAAATCAGCCAGCCAAGTTTTTTGTAAACCAATGCGTTTGGGCCGCCAGGCATGGATATGCAGTCCTAATGAATCACCATATTCCCTAGCTTCTTTGATGAGGGATCCATATTGGTTAAATGCCCACGCGGCATCCCCATAGACTTTTTCAATCTGCCAATCAAGACGAAAAAACCAGTTAAAATAAACCGGTCTTCCAGTAGCTCGTTCAAGAACTGGACGAATCTTAAACAAAAATGCATGTAAATCTTCGTAACCCAACCAGCGACGTTTTTCATAGTCAATCATCCGCGAATCAGGCTCAGCGTGAATATTAATAAGAATGGGTATGCGCGATAAATCGGCTTTCGTCGCCGGCAATAAGGGAGTAAAGATCGCTGCAGTCATAGCGCATTATGACCCGACTGGGAAAGTTTCACAGAGCCTTATAGGCCTTGTACACCTTTTTCAAGCTCGAGGAATCGAAGTTATTTTTGTCTCGACCAATTTGGACCCAACCTATGAAAAGACTTTGAGCGCAGCTGTCAAGGTTATCACTCGCCCCAATCTCGGCTATGATTTTTGCTCATATAAGTTGGGAATAGAAAAACTCCAAGATGTTAGCGTCTTAGATCGCCTGATCCTATTAAATAGCTCTTTTATTGTTCTAGATCCAGCAAAATTATTAAAAAACTTTATCTCAAAACCGCAAGGCCCCGCTTTAAGAGGACTTACGCTTTCGTACGATATAGCTCCACATATTCAAAGCTTTTGGCTCTCTTTTGAAACACAAGATTTGATTGGGTCTCATGTTTTTAAACAGTGGTGGACTAATGTGCTGCCCTTAGCAACTAAAGAAGAGATCATTCGTAATTATGAGATCGGGTTGTCTCAATGGTTTTCATATCACCACATTCCATTAAGTGCTCCGATTGGATTGCGCAAAAAAATGATTTTAAAGCCAGCTATCCAAGATCTTTCTGAAGCATCAAAACAATATGTCGCTGAAATAGTGCGAGTGTATGAACAACTTCCCGAAGTAAATTCCCTCCAAGAAAGCTTAAAGCGCTTAAAAAAATTGCTTGATCCTGCCAGAGTATGGACTCATTTGGTTTATATCAACCCGATCCGTCCAAGACGGTATTTACACTTAATAAAAATGCATTGGAATAAGGCCAAAAGAGAATTTATTAATTTGAATCCAGCCCACCATTCCTGGACGTTAGTTTATAGACGCTTTGCTATTTTAAAAATTGGATTAATTGCTCACAATCCGACTCATCAGGATTTGCGCCCCTTTTATGAAAATGCAAGCGCTAAGGAGCTTGCTTTAGTGCAAGATGCGCTGGGGCAGCATTAGCTTTGTCATCCAAGTCTTAGCCTCATCCCAATTCACTTTATAATTAGAGACTTGGCAAATTACTACATTTTCCCTACTTTTTAAATACCTTTTATTAATTCATGAGCGCTTCGTCTAATTCCTTACATGGTTCTGTTTTACCGCAAAACCGAACTTTTGGTTTGGTTTTCACCGGCATCTTTTTTCTTATTGCCGCTTACAACTGGCTAACAGATTCTGCGCCGATTTATAGTCAGACCTTTGGCGCTTTATCGATTGCATTTTTGTTGGCTACGGTGCTTGCTCCAACTGTATTGGCGCCGCTTAATAAGGCTTGGTATCAACTCGGTTTATTAATGGGACGCGTGGTAAGCCCACTGGTTTTAGGTGTTCTTTTCTTTATTGTGATTACGCCAGTCGCACTCTTTATGCGTTTAATTGGTCGTGACGCACTAAGAATTAAAAAGCAACATGTTAATTCCTATTGGATTATGCGCGATCCTCCAGGCCCAAAACCCGAATCATTTAAAGATCAATTTTGAAATGAAATTCCAATATCTATTACTCACATTTACTATTAATTAATAAAACTAGAGGAATTAATCCCATGTCATTTCTAAACGAGTTATGGAAATTTTTAAAAGTACGCAAAAAGCTCTGGCTTTTACCCATCATCATCGTGATGGTTGTATTGGGGGGTTTGTTAATTTTGGCAGCTAAGAGTGCAGTTGTTGCACCCTTTATCTATACCTTGTTTTAATTTGTACTGCCTTTTTCAGTCCTCTAGTGCGATACCTAACTTAATTGCTTGATGAAAATACTCGGAATTTCTGCTTACTATCATGACTCTGCAGCTTGCTTAGTCGTTGATGGCGAGGTTGTGGCGGCTGCGCAGGAAGAGCGCTTTACGCGCAAAAAGCACGATCAGGATTTTCCCAATCAGGCAATTAGTTATTGCTTGGGCGAAGTGGGTTGCAAACCCGAAGAGATTGACTACATTGTTTTTTACGACAAGCCATTTCTTAAATTTGAACGCTTACTAGAAACTTATTTAGCCTATGCGCCAAGTGGTTTTCAGTCATTCGCAACTGCTTTACCCGTCTGGTTAAAAGATAAGCTATTTCAGAAGTCGGTTATTTCAGATGCTCTTAAAAGTTTGTGGGGCAAAAATACCAATTGGACTGAGCGCCTTTTATTTTCTGAGCACCATTTAAGCCATGCTGCGAGCGCCTTCTTTCCATCCCCTTTTGAAGATGCAGCGATTTTGACGATGGACGGGGTAGGTGAGTGGACGACAACGTCGCTAGCGATTGGTAAAGGCAATTCCTTGGAAGTGCAAAAGGAAATTCATTTTCCTCATTCCTTAGGGTTGCTGTATTCGGCAATTACGTATTACACCGGCTTTAAAGTGAATTCAGGCGAATATAAGGTGATGGGTTTAGCTCCCTATGGCGAGCCAAAGTTTGCCCAGCTCATGAAAGATCACCTGATTGATATTAAAGAAGATGGCTCGTTTGCTTTAGATATGAGCTACTTTAATTACTGCACGGGTCTTACCATGACCAACCAAAAGTTTGATGATCTGTTTGGTGGTCCAAGACGCAAAGAAGAAGCTCTGTTAACGCAGCGCGAAATGGATTTGGCTGCGTCGATTCAAGCGGTTACCGAAGAAGTGGTCATTAAGTTAGCTAAAGGTATTCAGCAGGCTACTGGTTTAAAGAACTTGTGTTTAGCTGGCGGTGTGGCGCTTAACTGTGTGGCTAATGGCAAGCTGCTACGTGAAAATATCTTTGAAAATATTTGGATTCAGCCGGCTGCAGGGGATGCTGGAGGTGCAGTGGGAGCTGCTTTGGGTGCTTACTAC
>Ga0194037_1002022_pt1 | contig 13990 bp, 13 predicted proteins | sample JunL306m_MetaG_FD_148653 | JGI IMG/M metagenome (GOLD analysis project Ga0194037, IMG submission 148653) | Anoxic zone freshwater microbial communities from boreal shield lake in IISD Experimental Lakes Area, Ontario, Canada - Jun2016-L304-6m | ecosystem: Environmental > Aquatic > Freshwater >...
GGTCGCCACCGGCTCTCGTCACGAGGGGGAGAACGAGCGGGGGATCTCCCATTTTATCGAACATATGCTCTTCAAGGGGACCGAACGGCGCACTGCCCGTGACATCGCCCGGGAGATCGACTCCGTCGGGGGAGTCATTAATGCCTTTACCTCACGGGAGCATACCTGCTACTACACCAAGGTGCTGGACTCGTTTCTCCCCAAAGCGGTGGATCTGTTGGCCGACATCATGCTCAACCCGCTCTTCGCCGACGAAGAGGTGGAAAAGGAGCGGCAGGTGATTCTTCAGGAGATCGGGATGATCGAAGATACCCCTGACGATCTGATTCATGACCTCTTTGCCCGAAACTTCTGGGCGGGTCACCCGCTGGGAAAACCGATTATCGGCACTACCGAGAGTGTCGGCTCTTTTACCGGGGAGATGGCTCGTGAGTACCGGAAACGGCGCTATCTCCCCGGAAACATCGTTATCTCCGCCGCCGGTCGGGTGGACCACGACGAACTGGTGGATCTCTTGGCGCCATTCGCCGCCATGGCGCCGGGGGAGGCGCGGGACGAAGATCGTAGCGCGCCGATCCCCACGAAGGGGCTGGAACGGTTTGAACGGGATCTGGAACAGGTACACCTCTGTCTCGGAACCCGCGGCATCAATCATACCCATGACAACCGACATACGGCATTCCTCATGAATACCCTGCTCGGCTCCGGGATGAGTTCTCGACTCTTTCAGGAGATCCGGGAGCATAGGGGGCTGGTCTACTCGGTCTATTCCTATCTTTCCGCCCATAATGACGCCGGTTCATTGGTGGTCTACGCCGGGGCCGATGAAGGGCGGATCGCCGAGGTGGTTGATCTGATCCTGGCGGAGCTGAAACGACTCAAGCGAGAGCCGGTACCGGCGGAAGAGCTGGAAGCGGCGCGCAACCACTTCTCCGGCCATATGCTCCTCTCGCTGGAGAGCAGCGACAACCGGATGACCCGTCTGGCCAGATCCGAACTCAATTTTGGCAGGTATATCCCGGTGGAGGAGTTGCTGGAAGCTCTCCGCAAGGTCACGATTGAGGATGTCCATGCCTTGGCCAATAATCTTTTTGACGACTCATCCCTCTCCCTGGCCCTCATCGGCCGGGTCGCCGACATTCCCCTGAGCGCTGACCGGGTAAATCTCTCATGAGTGACGCCCCGTTACAGGTGCAACTCCGGCGGGTCCGACCGGGGGACAACCCACTCCCTTGCTATGCAACCAGCCACGCGGCCGGGATGGACCTCCTGGCCGATCTGGCGACTCCGCTGACTTTAACGCCCGGAGAGCGAATACTCATCCCCACCGGCATTGCCATCGCCCTCCCCGACGGCTATGAGGCCCAAATCCGCCCCCGTAGCGGCCTCGCGTTAAAGCATGGTGTCTCTCTGGTCAACTCCCCCGGCACCATCGACCCGGACTATCGCGGCGAGATCGGGATCATCCTCATCAACCACGGCGCCGAACCGTTCACGGTAAACCCCGGCGACCGGATCGCTCAGATGGTTTTTGCCCGATTCGAGCGGGGGGAGTTGGTGGAGGTGGAGGAGCTGGATGAGACGACGCGGGGCGAAGGTGGTTTCGGGCACACGGGGGTGTAGCGCTACGTTATACTTCACAGGAATTGAATACCATTGCCCCCAAGGTCAATGAGGCACGAAGGAGAAAACTATGCAGAATCAATTGGAATACAGAGATGGCGATGCCCCTCTTATCAATTATGAGAGGATTATTCACGGCAAGAAGTTTGGCCTGCTACCCAGTGCGCATGGGCGTAATCATGACATCGCTGTACTCGTTCCAGAACAGATGACTACCAGAGACCTGACTTGTCTTAATGATGTTCTCCATAAAGAATTGTCAGCGGAAGGCTTAACTGACAAGAATGGTCGGATTTCTGACGCTGACGCCTTGATCGCAAAACTCAAGGAGCGTGATATGATAGTACTTGATATGATCTGGTCGATGTGTTGCTGGGATGTGTAAATGTCCAGTAAGTGCGCAAACATGTCGAAAAAACCGAAGACTGAACTTTCAGACCCATTGAGTCGCTGTCAATCCGAGATTGACCGAATGCTCAAAAACTCCCAAACGAAAGTAATCATGCCGGTGGTCACGCTTGGTCTGCTCCGCAACTACACAGAAAGCTGTCAGAGTTTTTTTACCGATTCCGATATCCGTAAGTCATACGAGTTCACTGTCAAGTTCCTCAAGGAGTTTCTTGGTCATGATGTTCACATAGGCGCGAAATACTATGACGCCTATGGAACCCGGATGTCTCGCTATAGCGTTTTGCGAGCTATCGAGCATTTACAGTATGAACTCCTGCCGCCATATACAACCTATGCAAGCGAGCTTTGTGCTTGGATACCACCACGAATAAAAGAGCACATCGAGGAGCGCTTGGGGATTGTGCCGAGGTTGGGCGATCCTCTAGTGCGCGTGGGGTTATCTCACGACAGCGGTCAATTCATTGAGTTAATTCGAAAGCAAATTGACAGAACACCTTCAAATTTCGAAATATTTAGTTTTTCAGTGCTCAAGGTGCATCTTGAAAAGTTTGCGTGTAAAATCTACCGAGACACTCGAACCGCAGCCCATGATAAAGGTGTCGATCTTTCGACAAACTTTGGTGTCATCTACCAAGTAAAAAAGTTGAGCATTCTTACCGAACCCGAGGCGGATCGCATATACGATGAACTAAAGCTAAACTTCGACACCGAGCGCCTGCGCGATGGAAATGTTGTCTTGGTAATTGACGACATCTCCAAGGATATGAAGAGATACCTTATTGATATGAAAATTCAAGCTTTAAGCAAGGCAGATCTCCTCAAGTTGGCGGCAAATTTCTATGAACCGGAGGATCGTCAGAAAGTACTACGGATCGTTTACGACGAGTTTCATCGGGAATATTCCAGTAATATAAAATAAATATAGAAGATACATCATGCTCATCGAAATCAACCCCCACAACCCGCAGCCGCGCCTCATCGCCCAAGTGGTCGAAATCCTTAAACAGGGGGGGGTTATCGCCTACCCCACGGACACTACCTACGGCATCGGCTGCAGCATCCTCCAGAGGAAGTCCCTGGAGCGGATTTACCGGATCAAGCAGCGCGAACGGAACAAGCCGGTCTCCTTCATCTGCTCCGACCTGTCGGAGATCACCCGCTATGCACAGATAAGCAACTTCGCCTTCAAGACCATGAAACGCTGCCTCCCCGGGCCATACACCTTTGTCCTTGACGCCTCCCGCACCGTGCCGGACCTCCTCCTGAACCGGCAAAAAACCGTGGGGATACGGATACCGGATAACGCCATATGTCTGGCCATTGTCCGGGAACTGGGGCATCCCATCGTCACCACGAGCGCCAACCTGTCCGGCGCGGAACCGATGGGCGATCCGTTTCTGCTTGACGAGCAGCTTGGCGCCCAGCTTGACCTGGTGGTTGACGGCGGGATGTTGACAGCGGAGGTCAGTTCGGTGGTCAGCCTGGTGGGGGATCAGCCGCGGGTACTCCGTCAGGGTATCGGCGACATCTCGGCATTCGAGTAAAAAGGACGTTATGAGAAAGTATACCATCAATACCGGACTCAGGGTCATCACGGCGGGGATTGCGCTCGTCACGGTGGCGACCTTCTGCCACGACTGGCTGGCCGGTATCCTTTCGCTCTCCCATCAAAGTGAGGTGCGGCTCATTGTACACGGACTCTTCTGGGGAGGGCTAGTCGGGGGGCTTGGCGCCGTCATCACCGTAACCGGGTTTTTCCGCGTCGGAGGCGGCCGGGAGGTCCGGCTCTTCCCTGCCCTCCTCTACCTTGCCCTGGCGCTGATCCTCTTCGGTGTGCTCTTTTACACCTCCGTTGAACACCCTCGCGAGCACCGGCCTCGCCCCGACTCAACCATTACCATCTGACCGCGACAATCTATCCAGATTGAAGTGTCAACAAGAACCATCACGTCCTTGCCTCATTTGATCCAGATCACCGTTCCAGACCACCTTACCATCTATATTCACAACTGTTCGTGCCATGACGACCTCCAAATTATATTTTTTTAGTTATAAAATATATCATTTCTTTGATCAAGGCAAGGCGATTAACACCTGATCACGGTCTGCGCTGGAAAACGGCACCCAGGAAAAAGTACCGACAATCTCGTCAAACGTATTCCGACAGAAGTCATGCCGCCAGGTAGCGCTCTGTAACCGCTTGGTCAGTCCTTTCACATAGTGCGCCTTTTGATATCGCCAGAACAACTGGAGGAAAATCAGGAAGCCGCTCGCGGCAAGATACAGCCAGTCACGCATCAAAGCGGCCAGAGGGAGAATTACGAGTAGCAGGGTCCAGCCGGTGGTATTCAACGCCAAACGGGTTGCCCGGCACGTATGAATAGTTGAGACAACTTCGGCAATCGCGGTTCTCGTCGGCGCCGATATCTTCAGCTCGGCAAGGATGTCGCCCCCCGCCGGAAGCGTTTCCAGCATGCTCCGGACGGTACTTGCGGGAAGGGACGGGACGGCGCTGATTGCGTCACGAAAACAACTGAGTTCAATCTCTCCGGCGGTCCAGCGCTGTAACAGGAGCGAACGCCACTGCCCAAGCAACCACACATCGAGATAGACATAGATACCGACAAGAGGGACGAGTGACAGCAAACCGGCAAGCGGAAACCAGCTCCTGAAGCAGAGAGCACAACCGGTAGAGCCGATGCCCATGCATGAGATTGCCACCACGAGGTTACGGAAATAACGGGCTCGAGTAGTGATGGTATCAGTGGTATTGTCTATAAGTACTCGGTATACCGACACATTACACCGTGGGGACCAACGAGCGCCGTGTTGTCAAGCCTCATCGGGCTAGATTGGCGCGAGTCGAGAATGCCGAAGTTTGCGGGCGGAAGCGATAGCTGACCTGTTTAGCGATTTCAATCATACTTCGAAGAATGGGACGTTGTTGATTAGTCAATTAGCTTTCCCCGGAGAGCCGGATTCCCGCCGACAATCCCCCCTCCCCGCTTTACCGCCACACTTACTCCCGAGCGGGTCATGTTCAACGCTCTGGCTACGGCAACCCCACTAAAGTTACACTCCCTCACCGCCAGATAACAGATGGCGGCCCTCACCTCCACAAGCTCTTTTGCTCTGTTCCTCTGCCGCAGCAATTCCACTGTTACGCCCAACATCCCGGCTGCTCTTTGCATCATGCCGTCTATTGATATTTGGGGAACGACGACTTCGTTATTCTCCGTCTCCCGCCACAGACGCTCGACAAACTCCGCACTGCCGAGGATCCGGTCGTCATAGGCTTTATATTCTCCTAAGTTCCTGACACCCTGTGATCGGCGCAATCCGCCGCCAACAAGATCATCACGCCGGCCATGCCTGATCCCGTCTACGACAAACTCCCGGTATGCATGCCGGGCGCTTTTCTTTCTCTGCCCAAACATCCGCAGAACACCATCGACAAGCTGTCCGGACAGTTCCTGCTTCCCCATGAGTACCCCATGACCGCACCATGGATAGCTATCCAGCTCATCGATCGATTTCACCAACCCGGCCCGCAACGGGTTCAGGTGAATGTAACGGACCAGCTCAAGCAGATACGCGTCTTCCTGGCAAGCAATCGATTTGTAACGATTCTGGAAAAGGTGTCCCGAACGTTTGTGCTGAAGATTAAAAACAATGGCATAGCCGGTCAGAAGCCGACGCATAAAGAGGGAAAGCTTAGTCACCCGTGGGCAGAGGAGCAGATGGAAGTGGTTGGTCATAAGTGCCCAGGCAAGGCAGTCGGTGTCGGTTTCGGTGAGGAGCTTGACAAGGCGTTCAAGAAACAAGCGGCGGTCGTTGTCGACGAGGAAAATGTCCCGCCGCTCAATTCCACGAACGATAACATGTTGCAATAAATTAGGAATGTCTATTCGTGCTGTACGTGGCATAGGCGATATATAGCAGAAGAAAGCAAGCTAGTCAACTATTCAACAACGTCCCCCCCCTGCCCCATACGCTTGTCCATCATCTCTTTTTTGAATCCGGAAAATGCGGCTTCTTCAATATCCAAACGTTCCTGAATGATTCGTTTAAGCCAGCTTTCAAGTGTCTTTTCACGATGAATACGCGCAAAAAACGCGGCGCGTACAGCAAGCGCCGCCGGCAGAGCGACGGAAGCCATCTTGCTGTGGACTACATTCCGCGGTTCCCATGCTGCGTCATCATTTGCCTGGGCAATTACCAAGGCATCAATCTCATCTTCTTTCATGGTCGAATACTTGGTTCTCATATTTCCCACCCAGTTATTATACGGACAACTTGGCCTGGTTTGAGTTGAAAAATGATCTTGAGATTTCGTCCGCCAACTGAAGTGCCGTTGAGTTGAAAACGATCCTTGAAGGTTTTGTTGCGTCTGACTGTAAAACCCGAAAAAAAGCACTCGACCGCTTCTTCAAAAGTGACTCGGTGTACGGCCAACTTGTCCTTTTCGAAATCATATTCAAAGTCTGTTGGGCTGAATCGATTCCAGTCTACCATATTCATCCCCATGAGATGGGGTATTATGTCCCTCTATGACCTAGATCGGTCATAGAGCGTTTCCGGAGCAATATCAAGATGGTCAGGCCAGCAGACCGTATCAAAGGCAACAAATGCCTGCTCAAATAATTCCGGGCTCTTCAATCGTCTGAACGCCCCTTTTTCAAGATAGGGCCGGGCATCAAATCGTTTTACTTCACCAGTATTGAACGTAATGAGCAGACTAAAAGAAAAACCTCTCAAGGAGCTGGTTCAAGAGGCTGTCCGCAAAGAACTGGCAAACTTAAAACTTGCAGCTTGATGTTTTAACAACAGACACACATCATATACCGCAATCTCCTCACCATCTCTACATTTGTCCGGCGGTAGGCATTGGAGGGAGGATGGCCGTAAAAGTCAGAAAGTCATGCCAGACCCCAAAGACTTCCCCCCACCTCCCCCAGGGGCTAGCTCGGCGACAATCGAGATTGGCGAAGTTTGTGGGCGGAAGTGATGACTTTCCGGATGGTATAATCGATTTCATCCTCGGTGGTAAAGCGCCCCAAGCTGAAACGGATACATGAATAGGCGTCCTCATCTGAAAGTCCAATAGCTTTCAGGACATGACTCGGTCCTGAATTCCCACTAGAGCATGCTGCCTGAGTAGAGACAGCGATGTCGTGCATGTCACGGATCAGCGTCCGGGCATCAATGCCCCGAAAGCCGATATTGGATGTGTTACAGATCCGGTTGGCACGGTCGCCGTTCACCCAGGTATCAGGAACCTCCGCCAGGATAGCCTCTTCCAATCGGTCGCGCATCTTCCTGATGCGCGGAACTTCCTCAGCCATTACCTCCGACGAAATCCTGCATGCCTCACCGAAACCGACGATGCCGGGGACGTTCAAGGTGCCACCCCGCATACCGAACTCCTGACCACCTCCCAGGATCAATGGTTCCAGTTCCAGAGGCTTTGACTGCTTACGAATGACAAGCGCTCCGACTCCTTTCGGCCCGTACATCTTGTGAGCGGAGAAGGCGGCAAAATCGATTCCGTAGGCGTATATATCAATCGGCATCTTGCCCACTGCCTGGGTAATATCGCAGAGAAAGTGGGCACCAGCGTTATGGGTGATCTTGCTGATTGTCCGAATAGGGTGAATGGTGCCAATTTCGTTGTTGGCAGCCATCACCGCGACTAAGATATTTTTATCGGTGTTAAGCGCGGCCTCCAGGTCTTCAAGATCGAGATACCCTTGCACGTCAACCGGCAGCACCGACACCTCCACTCCCGCGCACCGTGCGGCGTACTGGATGGGGGAGAGCACGGCGTCATGCTCCGTAGCACAAGTGATAATCTTTTTGTCGCGCCAGCCGTTGTAGCCGACAAAGCAGTGGATAACAGTGTTGATCCCCTCGGTCGCGCTGCTGGTCAAGATGATGTCAGTGGGTTGCGCCCCCACCAAAGCGGCCACCGTGAGACGCACCTCCACCACCGCCTCGGCGGCATCCCATCCCCAAGCGTGATCCCGGCTCGCGGGATTGCCAAACCGCTCCTCCAGCCAGGGGCGTATGGCTTCCCGCACTTGGGGATCGAGTTGGGTAGTGGCGTTGTGGTCTAAGTATAGCGGAGTCATGCGACGACTTCATCGCAATTTAACTTCATAGCAATTTCTGCTCGAGTGCGGCTTCTTTGATCATATCTAACACAGTCTCGTACGAAAAAATGGCCCATGGCGGCAGACATGTCGCCTCCTCGTCCGTCAGCTTGCCACACGGCTTGAAGCCATTGACCTTTACCCACTTGTAATTCCCCGGGGTACCCATCCGGTATCGCAGTGACGCCACATCGGACGGTGCAGTGCCTGGTTCTGAACGAACGATGCGCCACCGCCATTCGCCGAACAGATCCCGTGGATTGATACCCAATGGCGGGAGCAGCCTCGCGGCCTGGGTGATTTCAGGCGTGTACCTCGGCGTTTTCGCTGAATAGGTGAAGACTTCTATCAAATCCCATCCGTCATCCAGATTGATAATTCTGCCAAACAGGTGCCGCTGGCCAATCGGTATAGCGAAGATGTCGCCAACTTGGTATTTTTGCCGTTTTGGCCGCACACTTGTTTTGATCGCCACAGCGTCTACCTGCCTGGTTTCCGCTAAATCATCAACGCATTTTTCACCATTGACCCAGAGCGCCAAGCGTAAAACGGCCTGCAATTCTCGGATCGTCGGCTTGCGTTGCAGGGCCTCTCCATAGAGCGCTACGAGCTGTTCAAGATAGGTATAGGTTACATCCATGACCTCATCACCTAGGTATACCGACGAATCTTCCGGCAACGACCACCATCCCATAGGGCACCTCTTTGTCGCAAAGTTTGTTTTCGCAGCATTGTTCCATCAGCGTCTTCGGTCGCATCATACCAAGTTGAAAACAAAGTATGGCAAAAATAATATTCAGTTATTCTAGACAATTACCACCCAGCCTCTTTCATCTTGCTGGTGTAATAACCATTGAATGTATTTGCTCTTTCATCGTTCTTCTTTGAGAGTCTATCCGGGTTATAGGACCGCTGTCGATTGCCGGGAAATTCTTCCGGAGACTTGCCACGTCCTTCGGTTTTCAATGTTTTATAATGTTCAATATGCGCCTGCTCATAGCCCCGCGCCTGCCCATAATTTTCGGCATGATCGGCAATGTACATATCTCTACCGTCCGATTTCCGACCAGAGGACTCGTGTTCCAGAATCCTTTCTCTAAATCGCCCTTTTTCGGTAATACCTACATACAGCACTGTTGGCGGCTTTTTGCCATCGGTTATATGGTACACTACATAGCCTTGATCGTCTGCGCCCTTGTGTGTTGTGCAAATCAGCCCCAATGGATCAATCCAGTTGACCGGATTCTTCGTGTACCGATACAGGTTAGTCTCCCCCTCCCAGCCAATCGGGTCCTGACTGATGAAAGCGCCGAGGTGCGGATCGTAGTAACGGTAGAAGTTGTAATGAAGCCCTGTCTCCTCATCGGCCCACTGGCCTTGAAAGCGCAACGGACAGTCCATATCCCGCTGCAACGAGACCGTATGGTCAATCGCCCCCCAAGCCCTATAGGAGGCCGCCCAGACAATCTCTCCTCGCGAATCCAGAAGTTCCCGCGGGGTACCCAGATGATCGTTGATGACCGGATACATCTTGCCTTCGTGTATACGTGCGAGAGGGGAAAAGCCATGTGGGTCCATGACCCAGGATACTTCGGGGGATTCAGGGCGCAGCTCCTGGATAACAACGTCTTTATCCCATAAAAATCGGGTCGTTCCGGCCTGGCCGGTTTTCGCCACCCGGCGGCCCAACGCGTCGTACTCAAAACGATACTCGGTGCCTTCCGGCGTTCGGACCGTCCGCAGTTGATCGAGCGCATCCCATTGATATGTCCAGTCCCTAGGATGGTCGGTCGAGGCATCTTCCGACTTCCGTGCGAGTCGCCCCTGGCCGTCTAAGACATACTCCGTGTCGCCACGTCGCAAAATACGATTCCCTGACCCGTAATCGAGGATCTCTTCCCGTGCCGTGCCGTTGCCGGTCATGATCGAGATGCAGTTGCCCGTCGCATCGTAACCAAAGCACTCGCTCAACCCCTTGGATCGCACGGCCCGAATCAGACGTTGCATCGGGTCATACACATACTCGGTCGTCCCCCACCGGGCATCGTTGATGGTGGAGAGTTGACCGCCGCGATCATAGGTGTAACGCCTTGCCACGATGTGCTGGAGCGGGTTGGCTTCGTTCTTTTCAGCCGATTGCAGGAGCGGATTTCGCTCCATCTCCACCGTCTGTTCCACGAGGCGGCCCATCGGGTCATGGCGCAGCATCATGCACACGTTGCCCGGCAGGGAGCGAACGGTTTCGTTCCCCAGATGATCCCGCTCGAACCCGATTTCAGCGCCAAATGACGCACGTAGCCGTTTGATGCGGTGATTGGCGTCAAAGCGGAAACTTACGTCATGCCCCAGGCTAGTGTGCGTACGCACTATGTTGCTCACGGCATCATATACACGAGCAATCCAATGCTCCCCTTGCGTCTCCTTAACAATTCTCCCGATGGCATCACGCTCGAACGAAACGGTTATATCAGGACTGATGGCGCTGATCAAATTTCCAACGGTATCATATTGATAGTCAAATACCATGCCGTCTGGCAATTGTTTTTGGAGTGTGTTGCCGACGACATCGCGAATGAACGCGACCGTCTCGCCATTGCCGTTGCCCAGTTCGATCAAACGGCCGTCGGCGTCATATTTGAACGTATTTACAAGACCATCGAAGGAAACCTCCTTTATACTCCGTCCAAGCTTATCGCGCGTGAACAGATAATTCTCCCCCTTCTCGTTGACTACCTTATCGAGATAACCCGGTTCTGTGCCCCAGACAAACCGGATAGCCAAACCGATTTTATTATTTATTTCCAATAAACGACCACATGGCCCAAAGCGGTACTCGGTTCTCTGACCGTTACCGTTGGTGATGCTGGTAATGTTGGCGGCGGCATCATAAGTGTAACTCCGTGTGGAGGCGTCGGGCATCGTGATGCGCAGTATATTGTTGCACACGTCATGGGAATAGGTGGTCACGGAGCCGTCGGGTTGTATCGCCTGTTTTATGTTGCCGAAGGCGTCGTAGGTGAATTCCGTCCAATTTCCCTGCCAATCGGTGGCGGCATGGACTAGGCCGTCGTAAAACCGTTGCTCAATTCTGGAGCCTTTGGGGTCAACGATGGCAACGGGGTTATCGTGCTCGTCATACTGGATGCGCCACGTTGATCCCAGCGGGTTTGAAGTTGCAATCAACCGATTGGCGGCATCGTATTCCCTGCGCCATGGTTGGCCATTGGGATCCATAAGAAAGTCAGGCAAGTGCAAGGCATTGTAGGCAAATAGATAACGGCCACCCAATCCATCACAGATTTCAACGCGATTGCCGTTTTCATCATACTTATAGCCGGTTTTGGCACCACCGGGGGTGGTCTTGGTTACGATTCTGCCGAATTCGTCATACTCGTAGGTGGCTTCACCGCCAAGGGCATCTACCATGCGCACGATTTGCCCCGTCGGGAGATAATAAAATATCGTCTGTCCGCCATAGCTGTCAGTCAACACCGTCGTACGGGAGGCCGGCAGATACCGTAGTGTTTTCTCGTCATAGCGATCCAGCCCTGAGTATCGGACACATCGGCCATCCTCATCGTATTTGTAGGAGCGAACCCCGCCATCCTTGGCCAACTCCCGCGCAACCCGTGCATGTTTATCATACTCGAAGCGGTCCGCGTTACCGAGGGGATCAAAGGCAGCGCTCAATCTCCCTGCGCCGTCGTATTCGTACCGGACGATGGGTCGGCGCTCACCGTTGGGGGCCTGCAACGTCACGGAGTTGACCAAGCCGTTAGCATGGTAGCCAAGCACCAGCATACGGCGTTCCAAACGCTGCTGTATGCCGGTAAGATGACCACTACGGTCATACACCAAGTCAACTCCTTGGCCGATCACATTCTCTATGGCGACCAGCGGCATTCGGGTGCCGTTTGTGCCCGGCCTGAAACAGTAGCGCAAGATATCACCGGACTCAACATTCCAACTCTGCACGATATATCGGCCGGCTTGCTTATAAATCTCCAGATACGCGCCGAGGTGTCGCACTATTTCCCCTCGCTCCACAGCACCGTCGGTATCGGGAAACGACTCAACGGCGCCGCTTGGAGTGACGAACTCATACCGATCCGCCAACCTAGTCAAGGCTGCGCCGTAACGGCAGGTCCAACCACTTCCCAGCATGGTATCGGCGCGAGCCACCAGCGCTCCGCTATACGCACGATCCCAGACGAGATCCACCTTGCCTGGAATTGATACATCATCAAACTCCAGATGCACATTGCCCGATGCGACGTCAATAGCCAATGTCTTCTTCCTTTATCATGCAATCACTGCAAGGTCATTTACCACAACCACAATCCTTCTTCCCCATTCTCTCCGTTGCTTTGTCTAATCCCTTTTGCACCGCCATACCTATCGCCCCTTGCGCCGCGTTGACCGCTAAACCCCGCACCATGTCGGCAATGCTGACTCCAACCAAGACGTTGCTAAAGGCAAGGGTACAGGCATTTGGCACAATCGGCAGGTCGCTGCACGAAGCCGCCATGAGCGGCGCGACAAAGGCCAAGGGCCCGCCGTTAACCGTGACATTAGGACTGCCGATGGCGGAGGAACCCTGCCCACCGGGAAAAGGAATAGGTGGCATAAGCAGCTTGATCCAGGTAGACCACTTGGTGTATTCCTTAAAGTTTCCCTTGACCGTTTCCCATACCCCCTGCCAACTGGACGCATCAACCCCGGTGACATCCTTGATGAATTTGCCGGTTGCCGAATCAGGTTTAACAAACCGTGAGGATATTCCGGCAATTGCGATGTTCGCCAACAAGGTGAGGGCCACGAGCATCAGGGCCTTCGGGATGTTCAGGAGATGGCGACGCCAGTACCCCATGTTGAGCATCATGGGGGGCGCAGGGAGACCCATTGGGATATGGACAGAATATCCCATGGAGCCGGCGGCGCAAGCCGGCATGCAATTAATGAGAGTATCGCACTTAGGAAAGGTCGGCGTCATCCAGAGAAAGATGACGCCGAAATAGGGGTGTGGCATCATCGGTATCGGCGCGGGCGCGGGTGGGATGATGACCGTATGAAAGTCAAGCCCAAGCACCATGTCGGTCATCTTTGCCGCAGGCCATAATGGCATGATACACCTCCCGTTTTTCTCATCCGATTCCAACTATACTACGTGCGGCAACAAGCTGCGTTATTGTTTTGCAGGGGCGATGGATACTACAATACTCCGGGCAGGCCATGGACAATCGAACTACGTCACCCGATATGGACATCCATTCTTTGCATCCGGGGAAGCCAATCCGGACCTTCGTACGGCACGGCGCCCCGCCAGACAAGATCCACCTGTCGGTCATCCATCCGGATCATGACCGTATGCAGAACAACAGGAGGCTCCTGAACGCCGAATCCGATGTCAAGGCCGAGCACCGGAGTATCTTCGGGCAACCGGAATGACACAACCCCTCGGGGATCGAGGTTCTCGGTCACGATCCGTTCGCCTCCGTTGAGAAACGGAAAAATCTGACCGGGGGACGCGCCGTTGAAAAACCGGAAATCCATGTCGGGGAATCCATACCGCAGGTATTTCTCCCTCTGCTGACCATCAGGTATGAGCCGCGCGTACGCCTGCCTCAACTCCTGCTCGGTCTTCCGGTCCGCCGGCAGAATACCGGCCAGACCGGCCCGGGGCAAGCATGTCTTGGGGAGCCAGCCAAACCCAGCGGGAGTCGGCTGCTGTTCCCACCGCGCATACTCCCCGATACAGAGCATATCGGGGGTCAACGGAGCAGATGGAACTTCAAGATTCGGGA
>Ga0194037_1002023_pt1 | contig 13974 bp, 10 predicted proteins | sample JunL306m_MetaG_FD_148653 | JGI IMG/M metagenome (GOLD analysis project Ga0194037, IMG submission 148653) | Anoxic zone freshwater microbial communities from boreal shield lake in IISD Experimental Lakes Area, Ontario, Canada - Jun2016-L304-6m | ecosystem: Environmental > Aquatic > Freshwater >...
GTTATTTAACTCCTGCTCAGCTCATGGTGGTAAAGCTTGGGACCATTCAGCAATGGTGAAGGCACTTGAGAAGTTGGCCAACTTTGAGATTGGGCAGAAGACTTAAGTACTATTTTGCTCTAGCAGTCAGTCTCAGCAGCCCTATTTCCTTGGCTTAGCTTTACCCAGAAAAGCCTCACTTTTGAGTGATGGCCCTGTATTCAGTGGCATAGAGCGCTACTAAAGAGAGTTTGGTGCCCAGGAAGGGACTCGAACCCCCACAACCTTACGATCGCCAGCACCTGAAGCTGGTGCGTCTACCAATTTCGCCACCTGGGCATGCCACTATTATAGAGGGATGGGCGTATTAGAGCTTTTCCAACCCAATTTGGCTTTTTCTCTTCAGACTCCTTGGTTTGATACAGTAGCCTTATTCATAACAATAATAGATATCACTAGATATATAGATAGGGCAGGTATTGCCGAAGGAATTAAATGCGTAAAGCAAAAGACTTGGTGCCACGTGAGGCTGATCGTTTAGGAACAGTCCAGGGTCACCGAGATGGATTTGGATTTGTCATTCCCGATGATGGTGGTGAAGATATTTTTCTCTCTGAGCGAGAGATGTCTCGCGTCATGCACGGCGATAGAGTCAATGTCAGAGTATTGGGAACCGATCGACGTGGTCGTCCGGAAGGGCAGATCGTTGAGGTAGTGCTACATGCAAATAAAGTAGTGATTGGGCGTCTGTTAAATGAAAATGGTGTACTGATTGTTGCGCCAGAAGATAAACGCATTGGCCACGACATTTTGATCCCTCCCAAAGGGCAAGGTGCAGCAAAGTTAGGTCAAGTAGTGAGCGTGGAGATTATTGATTATCCGGATAGCTATCGCCAAGCAGTTGGTCGCGTAGTTGAAGTTTTAGGTGAGATCGATGATCCCGGTATGGAAATCGAAATCGCTGTGCGCAAGTATGGTGTACCACATGAATTCTCCGCCGCTGCTAAAAAAGAAGCAGCTGCCTTACCAGATGCAGTGCAGCAAGCAGATCTGGAAGGTCGGGTTGATTTACGGGATATACCTTTAGTCACGATTGATGGCGCAGATGCCAGAGACTTTGATGATGCGGTGTATTGTGAGCCGATCATGTACGGCAAGACTAAAGCTTGGCGTTTGATTGTGGCCATTGCTGACGTGTCCCATTACGTGAAGCCTGGACATCCTCTGGATGATGAAGGCTTGCTGCGGGCGACTTCAGTCTACTTCCCTAGACGTGTGATTCCGATGCTACCCGAGAAGATTTCTAATGGCCTTTGCTCCTTAAACCCGGGCGTCGATCGTCTTTGTATGGTGTGTGACTCTGTAGTGGATAACAACGGTATTGTCTTGGCGTACCAGTTCTATCCAGCAGTGATGCATTCAGCTCAGCGCTTTACTTACGATACGGTTTGGGAAATCCTTTCGAACAGTAAAGGTCCTGAAGCCGCGCGCTTTGCGCAGTTCCGCCCATTGCTAACTAATCTTTACTCTTTATTCAAGATTCTTTTGTCTGCTCGTGAGAAGCGGGGCGCGATTGAGTTTGAAACCACTGAGACACAAATTATTAGTAATGAGCTTGGCAAGATTTTGCGAATTGAGCCACGCCTGCGCAATGATGCCCATCGCCTCATTGAAGAGTGCATGTTAACTGCAAACGTTTGTGCTGCAGACTTCATTGATAAGAATAAACATTTAAGCCTTTACCGCGTGCACGGTGAACCCTCTGAAGAAAAATTGGCCACCTTGCGTCAAGTTTTAAGAACCTCAAGCCTGTCATTGGATGGGGGCGATAAGCCTAAGCCTCGAGATTATGCAAAGCTCATGCGTGAAGTTAAAGAGCGCCCGGATGCCAATATGCTGCAATCGGTAGTATTGCGTTCGATGCAGCAAGCGATGTATCAGCCGGATAACGAAGGTCACTTCGGTTTGGCATATCCAGCGTATTCTCATTTCACTAGCCCGATTCGGCGCTATCCTGATTTATTGACCCATCGCGTCATTAAATCGATTCTGCAGAAAAAACCTTATGTACCAGTTTTGCCGCCGCTAGTGCCATTGAATCTGACTTTGCCACGCAAGGGTAAAGGCCGTGAGAATGCAGTCAATGCGAAAAAATCACAGAGCGATGCCAAGGCTACTCCCGTAAAAGGGGCACGCTTGCCAAAAGGCGCAAATGCCGCATTACCAATCTGGGGCCAGTTAGGAGTGCATTGTTCATCTAATGAGCGACGTGCTGATGAAGCATCTCGCGATGTCGAGGCGTGGCTCAAGTGTTACTACATGCGTGACCATCTTGGTCAGGAATATGCTGGGGCAGTCACTGGCGTAGCGAATTTTGGCTTATTTATTCAACTAGAGAATCTGTTTGTTGAAGGCATGGTTCACGTCACTGAACTGGGCGGAGATTATTTCCAGTATGACGAGGCTCGTCAGGAATTGCGTGGCGAGCGCACAGGTATTCGTTATCGTTTAGGCGATCGTTTACATGTACTAGTCAGTCGCGTTGATCTTGATGCTCGCAAGATTGAATTTAGTCTGGTGAAATCAATGGGTGCTGAGCCTGGTGGTTCTGCTAACCGTAGGCAACTATTACTCGCTACCGATACCGGAAAACCCAATAAGAAGGCTGCTCCCAAGAGAAATAGGGCTGATAATAAAACCCCACAAAAACCGGGCGGAGTAAATGTCAATGCCGCTAAATCTGCTGGCACATTGGGTGCCACCCAATCGAAGAGTAAGGCTAGTCGCAAAAACGGTAAATCCAATAAGCCAGGGCGTTCTGTTGGCAAGCCTGCTGGCACAAAGCCGCCAGTCCGCAGCACCAATGCTCGTCGAAAATAAAGATTAAGTAAAAAATGAAACAAATATTAGTAGGCTTTCATGCGGTACAAGCTCGCTTGCGCGTAGACCCAGATAGTCTAAAGTCGGTGTACTTTGATCCGAGTCGTCGTGACAGGCGAATGGGGGATTTCTTAAAGCAAGCTGAAGAGAGTTTGGGTGAACGCTTACATGCTGCCGATGCAGAGCGTCTGCATAAATTAGCTGGTCACGATCGCCATCAAGGTGTAGTGGCCTTGGCTGAAAAGATGACGATTGCACGCACTATTACTGAAGTGGTAGAGGATTTAGAAGGCACTCCAAAGAAGCCGCTATTCCTGGTACTAGATGGTGTCACAGATCCCCATAACTTTGGTGCGTGTTTACGTGTCGCCGATGGTGCTGGTGTTGATGCGGTAGTAATTCCTAAAGACCGCTCCGCATCCATTAACGCCACAGTGAGTAAAGTGTCTAGTGGTGCGTCTGAAGTCATTCCAGTGATTACCGTAACCAACCTCGTACGCAGTATGAAAGAGATGCAAGAGGCGGGTGTTTGGCTCATTGGTACGGATGATGAAGCTGAAAAATCCATCTACGACCTAGATCTCACTGGCCCTATTGCGATTGTGATGGGCGCTGAGGGTGAGGGTATGCGTCGCCTGACCCGGGAGAACTGCGATGAGCTAGTACGCATCCCAATGCAGGGTGCGGTAGAAAGTTTGAATGTTTCGGTTGCAAGTGGCGTATGCTTGTATGAGGCATTAAGACAGCGCCTAGCGAAAGCATCCAACAAAGCTGCCAAGTAAGTTACTCGAAAGGCTTATATGCAATGCAATATTGGTCATACTGAACGTGTACTACGCATGACTGTTGGCGTCACCCTGATAGGTCTTGCAGCATTTGGCATTACTGGACCTTGGGCTTGGATTGGCATTATTCCACTGGCAACCGGTATGCTGGGTAATTGCCCAGCCTACAGCTTACTCGGCATGAATACCGCCAAGAAGTAAGTCATAAAAAAGTAAGCCATCAAACTTTTCAACTGCCTTTAACGAAAATCGATAGCAAAGCCATCCTGCCATACAAGGGCGTTTCATCCAATACGGTATTAGCGACCTATATAGTGGGTTTATAAAGCCTCTGTAACTCAGAATAGAGAACCACTTTTAGGAGTGGTTTTTTATTGTCTTTACAAGGACTGCTTTGGGTCGATAACGGTCAGCCAAGACCAACGGGTGATTGAGCCGATGCCCCCACATATCTAATGACCGCTATTGGCCAAAAAATAGCCATTAACTCCCCCAAATAGAATTTTGCTATATTGGTGCTAAGTTTAAAAAACTGTCTGCAATCTTTTTTGATGGAAATCAACAAGCTCAATGCAAAATCTTCAAAAACTGATATCGAATTATTTCAGCATTGGGGTTAGTTTATGACAGATAGCCATGTAAAAAAATCCATTAGGCCCAGCTATTTTTTATACGCATTGACTAAGATTAGGCAATTTTTCTTGAATTTATCCATCGCCCATCTTAAGGGAAAAATTACCTTAATAATTATCACTAGCCTCATGTTGGTCTGGGCGACTGCATTCTATGAGCTAAATCGTAGTAAGCAAGGGGAATTGCGTGAGGCTGAGGTTAGAACGCAGACGCAGGCTCATGTTTTTTCAGAATTTTCTTTATCTACAATCAAGCGGATCAACGAAATATTGCTTGATACACGACCGCAATGGAATGGTGATTGGAAAGCCTTTGCGAAAGTTGTTAATCAAAAACAAGAAAGCACTCAAGACTTATTATTTCAGATCGCAGTCATCGATCCGATAGGGATTATGGTTTTTTCTAATCTCGCCGCACCAACCAATCATGTTGATTTAAGTGAGCGCGAGCATTTCAGGGTTCATAAAGAGTCAGTAGATGTGGATCGGCTGTTTATTAGTAAGCCGATCAAAGGAAAGGTCTCGGGTAAATGGTCCATTCAATTTACTCGGCCAATTCTATTGAATAAAAAATTTAATGGGGTATTGGTAGCCTCTGTTAGCCCAGATCTATTTAGTCAGTTTGCCCAAAAGTTGGATAAGAAAAGCAATAGCGCCATTACGATAGTGAATGACTCAGGCCAAATCTTGGCACGCTCACCAATTGTGGAATCAAGTTATGGTGAGGTCTTAAAGGATCGACCCTTTCTTGGGCCCAATGCACCAATTTCCGGTAACTATCTTCAGGCTTCTGGTGTTGATGGTGTCGATCGAGTCTTTGGTTTTTATAGGCTGCCAGAGTATGGATTAATTTTTGTAGTAGGCGAGGCTGTTACCGATGTCCTCAAGCCTTACTACACTTATCGAAAAGTCGTTTATTGGGTCGCTGTAATTATTAGTATTTATATCACCCTAATTTTCCTAATGTTGTTCCGCTATATTTTGACTCTTGAGGAGACAAAGAAATCACTAGATAAATCACAAGAGCGCTTAATCATGGCGACTACTGCGGGTGGGGTAGGCATTTGGGAGTGGGACATCGTAAATGATGTCTTGGTTTGGGATGCTCAAATGTTTGAGCTTTATGGCATTACCAAAGATCAATTTAGCGGCGCCTATGAAGCTTGGCAATCCGGGGTTCACCCAGATGATAAATTCAGAAGTGATGAGGAGATTCAAAAAGCCCTGCGAAATGAATGTATATTTAATACTGAATTTCGCGTTGTAGATTCCAATGGTGATATTCGGCATCTTCGGGCCTTAGCTACCGTACAAAGAGATGCTGATGGTAAACCTTTTCGCATGATTGGCACAAACTGGGATATTACTGAACAGAAATTAGCTGAAAAGAGGATAGAAGAGTTAGCCTTTTTTGACCATTTAACCTCGCTACCAAACAGGCGGTTATTTGCCGACCGCTTACAAAGAGTAATGAAATTGAGCGAACGTAGTAAGCACTACTACGCATTACTCTCAATTGATATAGATAACTTCAAAACCATCAATGATCTGCATGGACATGATGGTGGCGACCTAGCATTGCAAGTTACTGCCCAAAACCTATTGAAGGAGGTACGCGCTGGTGACACGGTTGCGCGTATGGGTGGCGATGAGTTTGTAATTTTGCTCGAAGACTTAAGTCCTAATCCTTCGGAGGCAAGTTCAGCAGCTAAAACGTTTGCTGAAAAAATCTTGGCCAAGTTTAATGCGTCCGATAAACTGACTTCTTCTATCCCGATACGCTCCCTCAGTATTGGTATTACCTCATTTATGGGAAGCGATATAGATCCAGATGAGTTGCTCAGGCAATCTGATCTAGCACTTTATCAAGCAAAGGGTTCTGGTCGCAATTGCATCAAATTTTATGACCAACAGATGCAGGCTTTAATTAATAAGAGGACCTCTTTAGAGGCTATATTACGTCAGGCTATTGAAAATGACTGGTTTGAATTGCATTATCAGCCTCAAATAGACAGTAATCAGCAGATTGAATCTGCCGAAGCTCTTTTGCGTCTTAATCACCCCCAGCGTGGTCTGATATATCCGGGGGAATTTATTGATCTGGCTGAATCAACGGATCTGATTTTGCTAATCGGTCGGTGGGTATTGAATGCCGCATGTCAGCAATTGGTCACATGGTCATCACAAAGCAACATGGCGCACCTTGCGCTATCAGTAAATATTAGTATTAAGCAATTTCAGCAACTAAATTTTGCAAGCCAGATTATCGACACTGTAGTGAGAACTGGAGCCAATCCCAAATTAATCACTTTGGAATTGACGGAATCTTTATTTTTAGAGGGCACGACAGATGCTATACAAAAGATGCAGACCTTAAAAGATTATGGCTTTAATTTTTCACTAGATGATTTTGGGACTGGTTATTCTTCTTTATCCTACCTAAAGAGCCTGCCTTTTGACGAGCTAAAGATTGACCAAATATTTGTAGCGGAAACGCCCGGAAACCAAGTGAGCAATGATATTGTCCGCACAATTATCTTAATGGGGCAAACATTAGGGTTAAAAGTAGTTGCTGAAGGTGTTGAATCTAAAGATCAGTTTGAGTATTTGCAATCTATAGGCTGTCTGCATTATCAAGGGTATTTATTTTTTCATCCCATGTCTGCAGATGAGCTTGTTTTAGTAATGACACACTAGCTTCACCTTATTGACTTACAGTGACCGTCGCTTAAGGGTCGATAAGCGACTAATAATGGGATTAGACTCCGAAGTCTCAAATCGGGCATTAAAGGACTTTGGGCTATTGAAAATAGACAAATACTGTCCTTAATACACCATTATTGTTTTATAGCCACATTAGAAATTTTGTCTAAAACATATTAAATATTTGACTAGTGCTAAAGCTTTTCCTTGGCAAGTAGCTCAACAGTCCTTATGTTCATGTGATAAATTAATTATTCATTTAATCACCTGGAGCAACCGAATGTCTAAATTTAGTTTATGTCTCTTAGTCTGGATGACATGCTTCTCGACCAACTCTTTTGCTGATATCAAATCCGATCTTAAAAAAGTGGCGCTTGATTGGGAAAGTGCTCTTGCTAAATATGATGTAAAAGCTTTGGCCATACTATTAACTGAAAATGTCACAATTGCTGACGATATCGAACCCTTCCTTTGGGCAGGTAAAAACGCGCCCGCCCAATATATAAGTGACTTTCGAGTAGCGATGTCAAAAGATAAATTATCTAATATGGTCGTTGATGTAAAAGATGCAGTGACTGTACTGGAAAATAAAAATGAGGTTTACGCAGTTTTCCCAGCCTCTGTTTCGTATAAGAACGCAGATAATAAAACCATCTACGAAGAGGCTTATAAGACCATCATCTTCAGTAAATCTAAGAACGGCAAATGGTTAATTAAGCACGCTACTTGGACCTCCGTTAAGGGATTTTCACAATGATGCTGGGATCTAGGGGTAGGCAAGGCAGTCTTATCGAGATTAAGAATCATCGGAAAAAGAATGCTATAGTTTTTCTACGCTAGAAAGCGCTAAATTAACTTAATAGTGAGCTGATCTTTTATAGAGATAGTAATTTCATTTTGTGGATCTTACCCACTGTATTTTTTAAGAAAATGATCGATGAATCAAGAAAAAAATAGCCACGCAAACAAAGTTGATAATTCAGGAGCCATTGAAAAAGGCTTGGAAAGATTCATATTTAATAGCAGATGGATCTTAACTATCTTCTATGTTTTTTTAGTTTTAACCTTGGCTATCTTAGCGATTAAGTTTTTACAGGAATTTGTGCATTTCAGCATGTCGTTCTGGGATGCTTCGGAGGCTGAGCTTTTATCCGGCATCTTGGGCCTTGTTGATAAGACACTCCTTGCTAATTTATTAATATTAGTTATCTTTTCGGGATATGAAAACTTTGTTTCAATTATCGGCGCCGCAAAAGATAGCGATGATAGGCCAAGCTGGATGGGTGAGGTAGATTTTGCCGGGCTTAAACTTAAATTAATTGGCTCTATTGTTGCTCTATCTGGGATTAATCTTTTAGCAGCATTTTTAGAAATTTCCACTACCAGCAAAGAGAACTTAGGTTGGATGATTGGAATTCATCTTGTGTTCGTCATTACAGCTGTATTGTTTGCGCTGTCTGAGCGCATCATGATTCATAATCGAAAATGATCTTACGTTAAGGTCGATTTGTTCCAACAATCAGATCAATGGCTGCGGAAGGCTTAAATCCCTTAACAAAGATATTCTAGAGGACTAGGTACTCAATAGACCTAGCCTCAATTTCAATTACTTAGTAAGTAGTACTTCTAATTTCTCTGTATCAATACAGAAATTCCGAATTCCTTCAGCAAGCTTTTCTGTTGCCATGGCATCGTTATTCAACTGCAAGCGGAAACTAGACTCATCTAGCTTTAATGGAGCGATTGCTTCACCCTGAGCACTAGTGGCATCTAGCTTTTTGCTAACTAGCGCATTACTGCTCTGAAGTTCAGCTAAGAGTTCTGGGCTAATGGTCAAGAGATCGCAACCAGCTAGCTCCAAGATTTGACTGGTATTACGAAAGCTCGCCCCCATGATTTCTGTGGGGATGCCAAAGTGCTTGTAGTAATTAAAAATGCGCTTTACCGAAGTCACACCAGGATCGTTGGCAGCTCCGTTATTGACATCACTCCAATTGGCTGCCAGCTTTGCCTTATGCCAATCGGTTATCCGCCCTACAAATGGAGAAATGAGCTTGGCATTTGCGGCGCCACAGGCGGCTGCCTGTACCACGGAGAAGAGGAGAGTCATATTGCAATGTATGCCAATAGCCTCTAATTCTTTGGCGGCAGTAATGCCTTCCCAGGTTCCAGCCAATTTAATTAAGATGCGTTTGCGATCAATGCCATGCGATTCATAAAGAGCAATCAAGTGCTTGGCCTTGGCTACGGTTGCTTTGGTATCAAAAGAGAGGCGGGCGTCTACTTCTGTAGATACTCTGCCAGGAACGATTTTGAGAATCTCTAAACCAAATGCAACCAAGATGTAATCCACCAAGTCAGTAGGGCTCATGCCAGGATGGGCATCTTTAACCGATTGCACCAGAGCTTGATAATTACTCTGTTGGACCGCCTTCAGAATGAGGGATGGATTGGTAGTGGCATCTTGCGGTAGGAAGGCCTGCATGCGCTCGAAGTCCCCCGTATCGGCAACTACCGTCGTGAGTTTTTTGAGTTGCTCGAGTTGGTTTGGGGCTGAAGAGGAGCTATTCATGGCTAGATTGGTCTAAATAAGGGGTCTGCAGAAGTGAGTTTCTGATGGATATCATATGATAGATGGATTAATTACTCAGTTCCAGTTAAGGCATAAGGGCGCTCAGCAGGCATATGAACCAAGATCAATTGAAACAAATGGTAGGCGAGGCAGCGCGAGATGAAGTCTTGAAACTGCCTGCGGGGCAAATATTGGGCGTCGGAACTGGCTCAACCGTCAATTACTTTATTGATGCCCTAGCGGCGCATCAAGATCACTTTGCTGGAACAGTTTCGAGCTCGAATGCCACTACGGAGCGTTTACTGAAACATGGATTTAAAGTACTTGATCCGAATGATGTCGTCATTCTCCCGGCCTATGTCGATGGCGCTGATGAAATCGATCCAGCAGGACATATGATTAAGGGCGGCGGCGGGGCGCTCACCCGTGAAAAGATTATTGCTTCGATGGCCAAGCAGTTTATCTGTATCTGTGATTCCTCTAAGCAAGTACCAGTGCTGGGTAATTTTGCGCTCCCAGTGGAAATTATTCCGCTTGCAAAAGGGGTGGTCACTAGAGAATTAGAAAATCTGGGCGGTCAGGTATCGCTGCGCCTCGCAAAAATCACTCGCGCAGACCTGAGCCAAACTCCAAGTGAAGCATTTGTGACAGATAACGGTGGCTGGATATTAGAGGTGGCTGGTTTGCAGATTGCAGACCCCATCAGCATGGAAGCGCAAATCAATCAAATTGCGGGTGTGATTACGGTTGGACTCTTTGCAAAAGAAAAAGCCAATATCTTGCTGGTCAGCAATGCCTCGGGCGTAGATAGAATCTCGTTCTAGATATAAAAAACCCGACGGGGTATGCCCATCGGGTTGATTGCCATGGATTGCATGGCGCAGGCACTCGGAAGGTATTTAGTTCCTTAGCCTATGAGCATATAGATATGCTCATTCTGAGTGGCTTTCGCCAATGTGGCGGAACACTATTTCTGTCGCACCACGATTACATCCTATGCCTCAATATTTTGGGTGTCAACAAAACAAATCAATGAATGCAAATATATTTTTGCTGTGATGCAATACCTTTGTTACTCTGCAGGCGGAACGTAGCCCTGCGCCGTATCAGCACCACCTTCAAAGAAATGCTTTTCAACCTGCTTTAACAAGTACTGACGTGCACGGGGATCGGCCATATTGAGACGGTTCTCATTAATCAACATCGTTTGCTGCTTTAACCAGGCAGCCCATGCCTCTTTGGATACTTGATTCCAAATCTTTTTACCAAGGTCACCCGGAAGTGGAGCGAAATCCATTCCTTCAGCCTCTTTATTGAGCTTGATACATTGAACCATCCGTGCCATCTGTAATACCTTTCTTGTTTTTCTTGTAGAACTTTCGTAGCTCTCTTATAAATCTCTTATAGATCTCTTATAGATCTTTAGTTAATACCATGGACTTACGGTCCCAGTTATAAATTTCTTTTCTTTCTTCAGGCAAGTCATCCACCGTGGCCCGCTTGAAGCCACGCTTCAAGAACCAGTGCTCTGTTCTAGTAGTAAGAACAAATAATTTTTTAATACCTTCTTGCTTGGCACGCATTTCTACCCGCTTGAGAAGGCGCTCGCCGTCACCAGAGCCTTGAACATCCGGATCAACCGCTAGACAGGCTAATTCCCCAACGCCATTGGGGAAGGGGAACAGAGCGGCGCAACCGAACAGAACACGGTCATGCTCAATCACGGAGAAGCGTTGAATATCACGCTCGATCACGTCTTGACCGCGGGAAGCCAAAATACCCTCATCTTCGAGAGGCATCGTGAGTTGCAAAATACCACCGACATCATCTTGATTGGCTTCACGCAGGTTCTCAATATCGGATGAGGCCAGCATCATACCAATACCATCGTGGGTAAAGAGTTCTTCAAGCAAGGCGCCATCACGATTGCAGGGCAAGAAATGGACGCGGCTTACTCCAGAACGGATTGCTCTGCCCGAGATATTGAGCAAGCTTTTCATGCCAATATCTAGAGTGCTGTTCTCAACCATATAGTCTTGCAATTGAGGTAACGATAATTCAGTAATGAGATCACCTTCTGTGTCATACAGACCTTCATAAGGACTCAAGAAAATTAACTTATCGGCTTTGAGGGCAGCAGCAGTGGAGGCCGCAACATCTTCATAGGCCAGATTAAATGCTTGACCTGTAGGGGAGAAGCCTAGAGGCGAGAGTAAAACAATCTTGTTGCTATCTAAGGATTGACTAATAGAACCAGAGTCCACTTTGCGTACTAAACCAGTATGGATATAGTCAATCCCTTCCACAACACCTACTGGCATTGCAGTGATGAAGTTTCCGGAGATCACAGAAATACGGGAACCTGCCATAGGAGTGTTTGGAAGACCACGACTAAACGCTGCCTCGATATCAAGACGCAATTCTCCAGCAGCCTCTTTGACACACTCTAATGCGGCAGCATCGGTAATACGGTAGTTATGGATCGAGCTTTTACCAAACTTACTTTTAATCTTGCGCAACATTAGTTGCTCTTCAATCTGGGGGCGAATGCCATGAACCAACACAATGCGCATGCCCATGGCATGCAACATGGCGATATCCTCAATTAGGTTCTCGAGGCCGATTTCTTGAACAAGCTCGCCCGCAAAGGCAATGACAAAGGTCTTTTCGCGGAAGCTGTGTATATAGGGGGCGACGTCGCGTAACCAGCCTACGAAGGGAAAGTTGGAGGTAGTTTCATCGGCATCAGAAGCCGAGTTTGGTGCATTTGTTGGCATAGTGAGAAAATTATAGGGTGCAAGAGCCTATAAACCAACAAAAACCCAAAGCAATGCCAAAGCCTGTGCCTGCTTCCAACACCCCCCGCAGGCTCGAAATCCGCTTTCCGGAAGAATTGCCGGTCTCTGGCCAGAGGCAAATAATCAAAGATGCCCTGCAGAGCCATCAGGTGGTCATTGTCTGCGGAGAGACTGGTTCAGGTAAGACCACCCAGCTTCCCAAGATTTGTTTGGACCTAGGGCGTGGCACCATCAATGGCGGCAAGCTGATTGGCCATACTCAGCCACGGCGTATTGCAGCGACCGCTACAGCCAAAAGAATTGCGCAAGAACTTGGCTCGCCAATTGGGCAAGACGTTGGCTATCAAGTGCGCTTTGCTGACAAGACAAGCCAGACCGCCTCTATCAAGCTCATGACCGACGGTATCTTATTGGCAGAGACCCAGCGCGACCCTCAACTCAAAGCTTACGACACCCTCATCATCGATGAAGCGCACGAACGGAGTTTAAATATCGATTTTCTCTTGGGATATCTGCGGCAGTTACTCCCCAAGAGACCCGATCTCAAACTGATCATTACCTCGGCAACAATTGATGCCCAGCGTTTTGCTGAGCACTTTGCTATCAATGGCAAGATAGCGCCGGTGATTGAGGTGAGTGGTCGACTGTTTCCGGTGGAGCAGCGTTATTCACCCCTAGAGCCAGATGCCAAGCCCGATGGAAAAAAAGAATCTAAAGCCGTAAAAGAAATTTCGGATGCGGTTACGGAAGAAATTGCCAACCTTTGGCGAGAGGGTACGGCAGGCGCGGGTGATGTCTTAGTCTTTTTACCAGGTGAGCGAGAGATTCGTGATTGCGCTGAAGCACTCCGTAAGGACCATATCTTGCAGCAGCGTTTTCATCCAGAGATTCTGAGTCTCTTTGCTCGTCAGTCGGTAGCAGAGCAAGAGCGGGTATTTAATCCAGGCAATGGGCGCCGCATTATTTTGACAACCAACGTTGCTGAAACTTCTTTAACTGTACCCAATATTCGGTATGTGATTGACAGTGGCTTGGCCAGAGTCAAGCGCTATTCTTACCGCAATAAAGTAGAGCAATTACAAATTGAGCCGATTTCTCAAGCGGCAGCCAATCAAAGAGCAGGGCGCTGTGGCCGTGTCTCAGACGGTATCTGTATTCGTTTATATAGTGAACTGGATTACCAAGGTCGCCCCAAATTTACCGATCCTGAAATATTGCGTAGTTCATTGGCAGCAGTCTTGCTGCGCATGAGCTCACTACGCTTACCGAAAATTCAGTATTTCCCATTCATTGATAAGCCGCTGGGGCGAGCCATTGCAGATGGTGTCCAACTCTTAGATGAATTAGGCGCTATCGAGTTGGATGACTCAGAAGCAGGCGATGACAAAGATATCAATAACAGCTTTAAGCTCACAGCCATTGGTAAGCAACTAGCAGACTTGCCATTGGATCCGCGCATCGGTCGTATGTTGCTAGCGGCTAAAGAACAAAACGCTTTGAAAGAAGTGGCCATCATCGCATCCGCTTTAGCCACTCAGGATCCCCGCGATAGACCGATGGATCAGGCAGCGGCAGCAGATCAAGCCCATCTTCAATTTGCCGACGAACGTTCTGAGTTTCTGAGT
>Ga0194037_1002024_pt1 | contig 13974 bp, 13 predicted proteins | sample JunL306m_MetaG_FD_148653 | JGI IMG/M metagenome (GOLD analysis project Ga0194037, IMG submission 148653) | Anoxic zone freshwater microbial communities from boreal shield lake in IISD Experimental Lakes Area, Ontario, Canada - Jun2016-L304-6m | ecosystem: Environmental > Aquatic > Freshwater >...
GTTCTACGCTGCCGGAAGCTCCGTACATTTTGCTGCAGACTGCGCTTCGTGATGGCTTGGCGGTGATCCGTATCGTGGATAACGGCCCCGGCATGGACGAGGCTACCCGTTTACGGATCTTTGAACCATTTTTCTCAACCAAGCCGGTCGGGGTCGGTACCGGGCTCGGATTGTCGGTAGCCTACGCGATAATTACCAAAGGACATCATGGTTCTATTGAGGTTCAGTCACAACCGGGCAACGGCTGCTGCTTTTCGATCATGCTTCCGGTGACTGTCCGGGAAGTGCCGGGAGGATTGCAATGAATGTAACTGCCGCTATTACCGTGGTGCTGATTGACGATAACGACATAGTCCGGGAGTGTGTGGGCGCATATCTTGAAGACGAAGGTTTTACGGTGCTCTATGCGGTCTGTGGTGAAGATGCCTTGGAGTCAATCGCCCAGGTACACCCTGCGGCATGTATCTCTGACCTGCGCATGGCCGGCATGAGCGGCGAAGCATTTATTGAGCAGGCTTTCAAACTCTCTCCTACGACAGGCTACCTGCTGCATACCGGTGCTGACTATATCCTCTCGGATTCACTCCGTGAGATTGGCATGACCCCGGATGATATCTTCTTTAAACCGATTCATGAACTGGCAACACTGACTGACAGGATCCGAGCCATAGCGGCTGTCAGGGGGGGCACTGCATGAATGTGAGTGACCGCAATCCGATACTTTTGACAATTGACGATGAAGAGGCCGTCCGCAGCAGTATTGCGGCCTTCTTTGAAGACAGTGGATACACGGTGATTCAGGCCTGTGATGGTCGCGAGGGAATTGATGCATTAACAAGCATGCGCCCGGATATCATCATAACGGATCTGCGTATGCCGAATGTGGATGGATTGGCAGTGGTTGCTGCGGTCACCAGTCTGGACGACAATCTGCCGATAGTCGTTCTTTCCGGTACCGGCATGTTAACAGATGCTCTGCAGGCCTTACGTTGCGGAGCCTGGGATTATCTTCCGAAACCGCTGGCCGATCTGGATGAGCTGGAGTTCGTGGTGAACCGTAGTCTGGAACGTGCCCGCCTTGTGAGTGAAAATCGGGCCTATCATGAAAATCTGGAGCTGCTGGTCAAGCAGAGGACCGCTGAATTACGCACCCTGGGTATCGCCGTCGAACAGAGTGCCAACAGCGTTATTATTACTGATGTCAACGGCATCATTGAGTATGTCAATCCCAAATTTTCAGAGGTATCAGGTTATAGTCGTGAAGAGGCGATCGGTCGTAATCCGCGCATTCTCAGATCAGACAAACAGCCGGCCAGCTATTATAATGAAATGTGGCAGACCATCAGCTCCGGTCGGGAGTGGCAGGGTGAATTCTGCAATAAAACCAAGGCTGGTCGCCAGTATTGGGAACTCTGCAGTATTGCACCGATTAAGGATGAGCATGGGATTATCACCCATTATGTTGCCAACAAGGAAGATATCACCGCCCGCAAGCGTCACGAAGACCAGCTCTATTATCAGGCCAATTTTGACCTGTTGACCGGACTCCCCAACCGCTATTACTTCCAAAAATACCTGGAACTGCAGATGGAACTGGTCGAGCGGAATAGTCAATTCCTGACCTTGATGGTACTGGATATCGATAATCTGAAGGCGGTCAATGATACCTTCGGGCACGACTTCGGCGATTTGCTGCTCAAAGAGATCGCGCATCGCCTTGAGTTGGCCTGTGGTCTCAGATCAGTCGTTTCGCGATTTGTAGGGGACGAGTTCACAATTGTTCCGGCGCTGTCGACGGAAGCCGATAGCGCCCGCTTCCAGGCCGAGAATATACGCAGTGCCATGAACGATATCTTTGTTATCAAGGGTACCGAAATTACGACTTCCGCCTGTATCGGAGTTGCCATATACCCTGAAGATGGGGAATGCGTTGAAAGTCTGCTAAAAAATGCCGAAGCGGCCATGTATCAAGCCAAAAAAGATGGCAAAAATGCGGTCGCTTTTTACACTCGTGAGTTGAACAGTCAGTTGGAGCAGCGCTTCCAATGGGATGCCAAACTACATAAAGCGCTGGAACGGAATGAGTTCTCCTTGCAGTATCAACCGCAGATTAACCCAAACACGCTGACGATAGTCGGTGTTGAGGCGCTCTTGCGCTGGATGCCGAGCGGTGAGAATCCGGTAGCTCCGGCGCTGTTTATTCCGATTCTGGAGGAGAACGGATTGATTGTACCGGTTGGTGAATGGGTACTGCAGGAAGCGTGTCGACAGGCGATGGTCTGGCGGCAGGCCGGACTGCCACCCTTGCGGATATCAGTCAATATCTCCGCTCTGCAGTTCATGCGCAGCGATCTTGAAATTACCGTCCGGCAGTTCCTGGAGCAGAGCGGGCTTGATCCGTCCTGTCTCTGTCTGGAACTGACCGAAAGTGTGATCATGACCGACAGCGATCCTACTCTTAAAAAACTGGCCGATTTGAAGGAGATCGGTGTCACGCTCTCGCTGGACGATTTCGGTACCGGCTATTCATCGTTGGCATACTTGGGACGGCTGCCGATTGATGAGCTCAAGATCGATATTTCATTTGTTCGGCGAATGCTTTCCACTCCCAACGATGCAGCTGTGGTCAATACGATCATCGCCATGGGGCATGGCCTGGGTGTCACCCTAGTGGCGGAAGGTGTGGAAACCGAAGAGCAACTGCAGTATCTGATGGAACGCGGCTGTCCCGTCATCCAAGGGTATTATTTCAGCCCCCCTCTGACAGCAGAACGTTTTGTTGCTCTTTATGGGGAAAATGGAGTGGTATGCCCTTTACCTTCTACCCGGAAGCCGGCCAGTATACCTGCTGTTCACATCCAACCTGCCGGAAGCAACACCTGATGCTGCGCTTCTGCAGACGACGCCATGATGGGTACATCGCACGGCAATGGGGACGTAATTACAGCCCGATTCTGACTATCTGGCTGCGTCCCGAGGACATCCCTTCAAACCTGAATTGTCCGACATAGCTGCCTCTTCTGTAAAGGCTGCCCACTCCGGATGGCAGATAGTCCTGAGTATTGTTCGTGATCCGACCGGAAAAACGGGTGGAGATTCCGTCCTGGAACTGTTCTTCTGTGAGCGGCAGACTGAAGGCGGTAACTGCCGCCAGGCTGGATTGCGGCAACGGAATGGTAGCAGAATGGTTTTCGGTCAGGGATGCGGTTGACACTCTCACGCTGGAGCCGGGGTAACTTCGAGTCAATCGGGCTGTCAGCATCAGGCGGGCCGTTCCGTTGCCGTCAAGATGCAGGTTATACTGTGGCTGCCATCCGGATTCCCCAATGGCATACCGCACGGTTATCGTGCCGTTAGCCGGAGTAACGGTGACGCGGGCGCTGCTGCTGCCGGTGGTCCGGACGCGTTTGCGGGCTGCGACAATGCCGGCGTCGATCCGTTTGATTTCCTGTTCTGTCCTGCGTCGGGCGGTATAGACCGCTTCCAGCTGGGCAATTGCAAAATCGGTCCCCTGGCGGATAGTCTGTAGCGGATCGGGGTTGGTCTTGGTCTTGCGGGGAGCTTTGCCCCCCTGTGATTTGGCTGCCGCCGTAAATATTTCTTCGCGTGTCGCCAGCGCCTGCAGACGATCCTCCATCCGGCGCCGGTTCTCAAGCAACGCATCAAGTTCATTATCATTTTTACCCGTTGCCGGGAGCGGGATAATTTCGACATTCAGCAGTTTTGTGCCGGTGGCCGGTGCAACTTTCAATGTCCCTTCCAGCAGACCCGCAGCCAGCGGCACGACCACAACACCTTTGCGTGCCGAAGCTTCCAGTTCAATCAGGGTGCCGTCCCGATAAACAGTGACCAGGTTGGCAGCTGTTGCAGGTACAGTAACCATCATTACTACGAGCAGGCTCAGCAGCGGAATCATCATGGTTTTACTCCTTGTCACAGGCGTGGTTGCACATACGGATTTCAGCGGGTATACTCGCACAAATTTTTCTGAAAGGCACGATTCATGGACATAGAAGCCGAAGTTTCCGTCAAGGACATCGTCACGTTTTATATCAAAATCAACGATTCGTCCAAGGCAAAAAAAGATCTTGCCCAGCTGTCGGCCAAAGACAAGGCGGCCGCCTTCGAAATTATTGCCGATTCGTCTGCCACCCGTGATTTCAGGGTCGATGTCGCCCGCTATTTTATCTATGATCTGGATGCCCGTGTCCGCAGGAAGGCTGAGCGCTTCATGGAAGAGCTGGTGCCCGGCTGGGTGACCGATCCGGCCGAAAGTATCCTTAAGTTGCTCAAATCTGCTGACGGTAAAGGTCTCACCAGCCGCAACTCCGCTGTCAAGTTCCTGTTCGGCATTGTTGATTCCGGAGGTCTGCGTGATACCTTCCTGACGCTACTGAACAGTCGCAATCGGGCTCATATGGCGCAGATTATTGCGATTCTGGAAGACTACATCGATTCCTCCCGGGATGAGCATGAGCAGGTCAAGATCTTTGATGCCTGTCTGGATATTGTGGTATCCGACGATACCGACGACAATATCAAACATCATGCTTCCAATCTGCTGAGTGTTTTTTTCAAAAAAGTCCGTTCGACCAATCTCGGTGAGACCCTGCGTCACAAATATATCGAGCGCCAGGTGGACAAAGCCGAGGGTGTCTACCGGTTTCTCTGCAGCGGTTCAGTTGGTCTGAACACGACGTTCCTGGCGGATCTGCTGAGGCCGCTTAATGACGGTGGCAGCAGCTACCAAGTTACTATGCTGAATTTTTTTCGTATGGTACTGAATAAATCAAGGACTCCCGATGGTGCCGATGCGGTTCTGGACACGTATCCTGATTACTGGAATCAGGATGAACCCTCGAAAGAGGATAAAACCCGTACTATTTGCTGCCGCATTCAGCAGGCCGTTGACCAGTTGTGGGATGTCACGGAAGATCCGGAGGTGCGACGCCTGATTATCCAGATCCGTTATGATGAGTATGCCAACAAACGTGAGCTGCTGGATCAGATCCGTCAGAAAGCCGATGATCCTGCTTTGCCTGCAGTCGCTCGCCAGAAGCTGGCCCTGATGCTGCCCTGTTTTCTGCATCCTGAGCAACCTGATGAGCTCAAACTGCAGGCCACCCAGATGCTGCTTTTCACGTTCGGCGATACGCAAAGTCGTCTGCTGGCAATGGATTATCTGGCATTTTATCTGGAAAACAGGGAACTTAATTATGCGGAAAAGAGCAGCATCGCAACGGTTGTGGAGTCTTTGCTGAAAGAAAAGCGGTTGGGTGAAACTGTACGGGAACGTGCCTGGTACCTGTTGTTTGTTGCCGATCAGAAGCGGGTGCAGGGGGAGGATAATCAGAAATTGCTGCTTGGATATCTGCGCGGGATTGTTGCGGGTAAGGGGTTTGCTTCGGATAGCGCTGAAAAGAGGGTTCAAGCGGCTCTGACCGCCTTCTCCGGAAGATCGGATGCCGGCGAAAAGCTAAAAAAAGCGGCCCAATACCTGGAGTTCAAGATCAAGAATCCCAAAGCAGAAGTTACCTGGAGCAGTCTCTCAGGGTAGAGTCTTTTGGTAGTAGTTGTCCGGTTTATATGAAAAACCCCCGGTGGTATTGATACTATTCAATACTACCGGGGGTTTTCATTGCTAGCGCCTGCTGTATCAGATGCGCACTTCATGCGAAGTGCAGTCTGAACGTCAATCAGTGTTGGCAGACCTCTTTATCAGACGTGGCCTGCACGGCATTGCAGAAGTTCATATTATTTTTGTATTGAAGGTAAGAGAGAAACTGAACAGCCAGGGTTGCTACCGAAATAGAAACGAGGATACTTGTGTAGGCGTACATGGGAGTTCTCCTTGTAATGCAGCATGTTGTGTTGTTGGTATAAGAGCTGTCTAAAGCGTTACCGGGTTTGCTTCATTCAGTTCGTGGTTACTTTTATTAAAAGCAAATTAGATGCCAGTTTGTTTTGTATTGAGTCTGTTTTAGAATTATTCAACAAATCAGGCTGTTAGCTTTGAACGGATGTAGATAGGTTTGTGATTCGCTACATAATGGTATGACCAAATACCGTGAAAGGGAGTATGGCGACGTTATTTAGCGATATAGCTGGATGCTGCTCTGCAATATTTTAATAAATATTGTAATAACATGTTGTTGTGATGTTTATGTTTTATAGTCCTGTAAATAGTGCGGTTATTTAACGTAATGCCTCTTGTTGGCCAACGCCTTCAAAAAGGCTACGCATGGCAACCTGAAGCAACAGATTTATCCGCTTCAGAGTCTTTTTGTGCTCCGTCTTCCGGTATAATTCTAAAACATCAAGAAGTTTCGGTTTGGATCCGGCTCGCTACATCCTGGAAAAAATCGTGCGACCAGAAGGCGAGCATCTGCTGGTTCTTAACAAAAGGTGCCACGTCTTTACGAGCCTGATTAACATCCAGTCGATCGATTGTTTCTAACAGTAAATCACGAAATACTGCTGGCGAAAGCGCTGCTTCTCCTTTCCAATGACCCGTCTGGCGCATCCGCTGCTCAAGGTGAGCGAGATTCAGCTTCGGATGGTTGGCGGCATACCAGACCAGATCATACCAATCACGACCCTTGACGCGGTTCTTCCATGTGCGGAAGAGAATCGCATGCATCTTGCCGGCAAAGAGATCCGGGAGCGAATAACTCCGGACGGCAAACGGTATCGGCTGCAGCAGATAGCGGGTCTGAGTGGGAAATCCTGGCGGCGGGTCAGTGTCCACCTCGATCTTAACCTTCAGCACCTGACCGGCCGCAACCCGGCCCATAAGTTCATCACCTGCCTCAATGACCAGAAGTTCATTACGAGTGTTCGCCTTGAGAAAGGCAGACTGCGCCGCAGATTCCACCGCCTTGTCAAACCTCTCCATCCGGACGTTGAAACCGAATGCCAGCAATTTCTCCTCAAGTGCTGCCGTGTAGCGTGCCAGATTAAAGTCGGAGGATGGTGTCAGGAGCGAAAAATCAAGATCTTCGGAGAAGTGGCGTCCGCGCAGATAAAACCGTTATCTATGCTGGAACACATAATCAATAAGGATATTCTGTGTTCGATATAGTAGGAGCAAAAACCGATATTGAAACATTGATAATTGCTAATTTTATTCGCAAAATTACTTGCTTGAAAAAATTATACGGTTTTGGACGCTGGTGCAGGCAAGGGAACAGCTAATGTGAGGGAGCGGTTGGTTCAGCGGAAATACACTGGTATGAAGCCGCAGGTGTCGGTCGTAAAGAGCTTAAAATAAAACAAATACTGGAGTAACAAATTATGAAAAAGACTGCCGATCATCATTTTGTTATCTGTCTTGATGCTGCCGGATATGATGTGTCTCTGGTTCCCCGCAAGCTGTATGAACTGTTGCCGGATCCCGTTTCAGCAGCCCATGGTTTGTACCAAATAGTTGATGAATCGGGTGAAGGTTACTGCTATCCCGCATCGCGGTTCATTCCAGCTGTTCTTCCCCGGCAGACAGAAGAACGACTGCGCTCCGTCGGTTAGCCAGTGCAGAGTCGATTCAATCAGTCCTCTTCCCCCACTATCAATCTGACCACCTGATTGGCCTGATGCGAGGCGGCGATGCCGACGCGTGGCGCCATCAGGCCGCTGCCCGGTTTGGCTTCCGAAATGTTATCCCCCACCAGATACAGACGCTCAGAAATCTTCTGCGTAGCAATCGTATTATTGGGCCCATAGCCGGCCAGCCCCGAGGCGGCCACCGCGATGACATCTTTCATCGACCCCAAAAGGGTGTTAACCAGCATGGCTTTCATATCGGCCCGGTCAAAAGCCTCGACGACGATCGGACAGTTGCCGAAGATGGTTGGAATGTTGTCCGGGGTCAACTTGAGGCAGTGTGTGTTGATCGTAACGTACGGGTTGATCCGCCGCAGGTTGTCGTAGAGCGCATGCACTTTGAACTGCCCGAGCTGATCGATAAAATACTGCTGCCGGTTGAGATTTGACGGCTCTACCACATCAAAATCAGCGATGGTGATTGTGCCGACACCGACGCGTGCCAGCGCCATGGCAACGGCCGAACCAAGTCCCCCCACGCCGGCAATCCCGACCGTGGCCTTTTTGAGGAGGGCATGTACGCCGGGTGTGTGGCGGGCAGACATCAGTGCTTCCAGTTCATGCTCACTCGGAACTTCACCACGCCGGATCAGGAAGAGCTCATCACCATCGCAGACCACCGTAGCGGGCGCAGCCGGAAAACCGTTCAGGATCAGGACATCGGCGCCCGGTTTGAGAAGTTCGGCTATCACTGCGAGCGTCAGTCCGGCAGCGACAACAGCCGGTTTTTCGTTCATGGTAATATTCACGATGATTACCCGATAGCCTGCTGCAGGTCGGCAATCAGATCATCAGCATCTTCCAGACCTACTGAAAGCCGCACCAGCGTGTCGCTGATCCCTTTGCGCAGGCGTTCCTCCAGTGGTACTGAGGCGTGCGACATGCGGGCAGGATAGGAGATGATGCTTTCGACGCCACCCAGACTGACTGCAAAGGCCGCCAGGTGCGAACCTTCCAGCAGGCGTTTTGTGGTTTCAAACGAATCCATCTCAAACGAAAAGACCGCTCCAGGTCCATCGGCCTGGGCTGCGTGGATAGCGAAGCCGGGGTGTTCAGGCAGTCCGGGATAATGAACGGCTGTTACGCGTGGATGCGCTTTCAGCCAGCGAGCAATCTTGATTGTGCTCTGTTGGCTCTGGTCCATCCTCACTTTGAGTGTTTTAACGCCGCGCAGTGTCAGAAACGAATCCTGCGGCCCCAGTCCGGTGCCGAAGGCGTTCTGGACGTAGCGGATGCGCGCCGCCAGCACGGGGTCGTTGACTACCGAAAAACCGCAGATAACGTCGCTATGGCCGTTGATGAACTTGGTGCCGCTGTGCAGCACGATGTCACAGCCCAGTTCCAGCGGACGCTGCAGATAGGGGGTCATGAAGGTGTTGTCGACCAGTGTGATGATGCCGTGCTGTTTGGCAATCAGTGCTGCACCGCGCAGGTCGGTGACTTTCAGCAGTGGATTGGAGGGTGTTTCCAGATAGATGCCCTTTGTTTCGGGCCGTATGGCTGCTTCAATGGCGGCCAGATTGGTGGCATCCACAAAGGTGGAGCTGACCCCCATGCGACTGAAGATGGTTGAGAGTACCCGGTAGGCGCCGCCGTAGACATCATCGCAGACAACCAGATGGTCTCCGGGCGAAAAGATCATCAGGGTGGTCGAGATGGCGGCCATGCCGGAAGCAAAGGCCAGGCAGTGCCTGCCCCCTTCCAGAGTTGCAATCGTATCCTGCAGCGCTTCGCGGGTCGGGTTGTCGCCACGGGCGTAGTCATATTTTCTGAAATTATCCACGGAGTTCTGCTGGTAGGTCGAAATCTGGTAAATCGGCACTCCCATTGCGCCGGTCTGCTGGTCAATGGTCGGGCCGCCGTGGATCATCTGTGTCGCGCGCTTCATACAACCTCCCTGATGTTTCAAATCAAAATCTTACGTAAATCTACCGTTTCTTCCTCAGCAGGCAGATCCCGCATTTCATCCTTGATGGTGACAAAAAGATCGATGTGTTCGAAAAAAAGCGCCAGCAGCTGCGGATCAAAGAAGATACCGCGACCTTCGGTCATGATGGAGATTGTTTTTTCCAGGGAGAAGGCTTTCTTGTAAGGGCGCTCTGAAGTCAAGGCATCGAAAACATCCACGATCGAGACGATGCGTGCAAACGAGTGAATATCTGTTCCGGCCAGACCGTGCGGATAGCCGCTGCCGTCCCATTTTTCGTGATGCTGCAGGGCGATGATTCTGCCGGCGTCCAGAAGCGGAAAGCGTTCGGCATCGCTCAGAATTTTACCGCCGATTTCAGTATGCTTCTTCATGATTTCAAATTCGGCATCATCCAGTTTTCCCGGTTTCAGCAGAATCCGGTCAGGAATGCCGATCTTACCGACGTCATGCAACGGCGATGCGTACCGCAGCACTTCAGCCTCATCAACCGTCATGCCGGCCAATCCGGCCAGCTTACACGAAAACTCACTGATCCGGCGGGTATGCATGCCGGTTTCAAGGTCTCTGAACTCGGCCGCAACACCGAGCCGCAGCGAAATTTCATATTCAGCCTGTTTGGAAAGCTTTAGTGCCGTGCGCAGGGCAGCGGTCTTTTTGACAACCTCCTGCTCAAGGATGTGGTTCATATCCTTGGTGAGGTCGTTCAACTTTTTACTGTGGACGTGGTTCATGACCCGCAGTCTCAGCTCGTCAGGGTTGTACGGTTTGGCCAGAAAATCGTTGGCTCCCAGAGCGAGTGTTTTGACGACTTCGTCGGCGTCAGCGGTGATGACGATCACCGGTATGTCACGAAAATTCAGATCCTGTTTGAGGATTTCAAGGGTTTCAAAACCATTCATGACCGGCATTTCAAGGTCGAGCAGGATCGCATCGACCTGTGGTTCCTGCTCAAGAATAGCAAGAGCTTCCTGACCGTTGGCAGCTTTTAACAGGCAGACGCCAAGCTGTGTCAGCATGATATCAAGCAGCTCAAGATTGAGCGCCAGATCATCAACAGCCAGTATTTTTACCTCACTGTTCATAACGGGTTTATTACCGACGTATTGAAGAGCTCACATTCTTTACAGAGCCGTAAAGCCAGCGCTGAAATGGTGTCGGCGTCGCCTGCTTTGGCAGCTGTATCCAGTCGGGAGGCGCAGGCCTGGATACGCTCAGCACCGACATTAGCAGCGGCGCCTTTGATGGAGTGCGCCTGACGATGGATCTCATCGCTGGTGCCGGTGAGCAGGGCTGCTTGTAATTTGGCGAGAGAGCTGTTTGTACTGTCAGTGAACAACTGTAAAAATCTTGGCAGCAGTTCCTCTTTACCTCCGAGTCGTTGCAACAATTCAGCACGGTTAAAAATAAGAAGGTTCGAGTTTTCAGACAAGTCTGACACGTCTGGATGGTCTGATTCGTCTGATTCGTCTGGCAAGACTGTTTTCCCGGAATATCGTGCCAGCGCTTTCCGCAATACTTCTGCGCGTACCGGCTTGACGATAAAATCATCCATGCCGGATGCCAGGCAGTTCTGGCGGTCGTTTTCAGAGGCATTGGCTGTCATGGCTATGATCGGTATCCGGCAACCGCTTTCCCGTTCACGTGCCCTGATGGCCCGCGTTGCCTGGAGGCCATCCATAAGCGGCATCTGCATATCCATCAGTACAAGATCAAAGCTACCTTTGCAAAACTGCTCAACCGCTTCCGCTCCGTTTGAAGCGAGAGTGACAGTATGCCCCAGCTGCTCCAGAACGATGGTGGCCAGTTCCTGGTTAATGGGTACATCTTCAGCCAGCAGGATTGAGAGCTGGGTCAGATGTTGCTGAACCGCTGCAGGAGATTCCACAGCCGGCATTGCTGTCTGAAGGGCAATGCCGAAGGGCAGCACCAGTGTGAACGTGCTGCCGATGCCTGGCTGGCTGGAGAGGTTGATATTTCCACCCATCAATTCAACCAGTTTGCGGGTGATGGCCAGCCCGAGACCGGTGCCGCCGTAGGATCGGCTGGTAGAGGAATCAGCCTGGGTGAAGGGGTCGAATATCCTCTGGCAGACCTCGGCGGTCATGCCGATGCCGGTGTCGCGGATACAGATCTGCACGCTCAGATCTGATGAGGTTCGGGCAGAGACGGTCAGTTCAATGTTGATACTTCCCTGCGGGGTAAATTTGACCGCATTGCTGACCAGGTTGAGTAAAATCTGGCGCAGTTTGGCCCCGTCTCCGTTGAGCAGAGGGGGGCAATCTTCTGCCACAAATATGGTCAGACGCACCTGTCCGGTATCAGCTTTCAGGCGCAACGGCAACAGGGCGCTTTCCAGCAGTTCACGTGGATTGAACTGGTACTGGTCCAGTTCCATGCGCCCTGCCTCGATCTTTGAAAAATCGAGAATGTCGTTGATAATCTCCAGCAGATTATCTGCAGATATGGTGATGTTGTTCAGATAGCGGCGTTGCTGTTCCGAAAGCCCGGTTAGTGTCAGCAGTTCGGCCATGCCGATAATACCGTTCATAGGGGTACGGATCTCATGGCTCATGGTTGCCAGAAATTCACTTTTGGCGCTCGTAGCTGCTTCTGCCTGAATTCTGGCAGCTTCCAGTTCGACGGTCCGCTCCTGTACCTTTTGTTCAAGATTGCGCATATGGTCGTGCAGCAGTTCATAGAGTGCGGCATTTTCAAGGGCAAAGGCGGTGTAGTTCAGTACGATGGAGAGTGCGCTCAGAGTTGATACTTCTATGCCGACATTGCTGCCAGGGAGTATCCCGACATACATACCCCGAACCTGAGAGTGGGTTGCTACGACGTGCAGCACCAGAGTCGAGCTTGCATCTGAAGCAGGGTTGGCAACCGGATGATTCTGATTGAGCGCCCAGGCAAAGCTGCCGTCGGCTATGGCTGCGTCGGCCTCAGTTTGAATCCGGGATCTGGCACTCTCCGGTTGACACCAGGACAGTGTAAAATCGGCGTCGTCATCTATGGTGAAAATCGCCTGAGCCTCGAAAGGGATCAGGCGCCTGGTTTGCGCGAACGTGGTCTGAGCGATCTGTTCACTGCCCTGCAATTCGGCAACGTCAGAAGAAAAATCACTGCAGGCGGCCACGATATCAAGCAGATTGACATAGTGCAGATTGGTTTCTTCAAGAAAAAGGATCCGCTCACCAAGCGTCTGCAATTCAGATGAAAGCTGTTGTTCCGTCATGGCACGTCACTCAGGATGGTGTGGGCAATTTCATTGAATTGCTGATCTATCTGGGAAACGATCGAGGAAAGTTGCGCAGGGGGGATATTCAGCTGTTCCCAAGCTCCGGGAGTCAGGGGTGGTACCAAATCCTCTTCGCTGTTGCCCAGTTCCAACGCATGCGTCAAAACGTCTGCACAGTGTAAAAAAGCGCTTTCACGCGGAAATTGAGCAGCTCTCATACAACGATGGTGAAATTCAACCGGTTCAACCACCCGTGACGGCAACTTCCAGAGCCGTAGCAGAGCGCCGCCCAGATCACCATGGTCAAAGCCGATCTGCTCCCGCTCAACTTCATTGAGATTACGCTGATCACGGCAGGCGATATCGACTATCTCCCGGCAGAGTTCGGGAAGCCGCATGAACAGTACCAGTCGTCCGATATCGTGCAGAATGCCTGCTACAAAAAAACGCTCCAGATTCGTTTCGCGCAGGCTGGAGGCTAGCGCCCGTGACGCCAGTGCACAGCCGATGCTGTGTTGCCAGAAGCGGTTCATGGAAACGAGGTCTTCGGGTACATTCTTGAAAAGGCCCATCACCGAAATAGCCAAGGCCAAGTCACGAACCTGCTGGATGCCGATGATGGTAACCGCCTGAGTGATGGTATCGATACGGGAAAAATAGCCGAAGAGCGGGCTGTTGGCCAGTTTGAGGATGCGCGCTGCCAGGCCCTGATCTTCAGAAAGAACCTTGGCGATGTCAGCAATCGAACTGCGGGGATGGTTGATGGTCTCATCCAGCTTTGTATAGAGCTGCGGCAGAGACGGGACTGCGCTGATGTCGCCGAGCAGCGAGTCGATAGTGAGCGGTTTCGTACTAGCCATGAGCCAGCTTTCGGGTGGTACAGATTTTAATCAGCTCGGCGATCATCGGATGAAAGGGGTCGTTGCCGACAAAGCGTTGTGCCATAAGAGCCTGCACAGCCTCGATTTTCTGTGGATCACCGCTGAAATCGAAGCTGGTGCTACACGGATTGTCAGCACTTTCATCTACTCCGTCAATGTCAGCTGAGGTGACTCCCCAGGTGCGAAATATTTTCAGATGTTTATCGCTCAGTTCAGTGCCGGCCGGCAGCAGCAGACGTCCGTTGCGATCGTTGACCGCAGATTTCAGGAGCATGCCTGCCGCAAGATCATCAGTAGTAATCAGTGCCATCACTGCTCCCTTGTAA
>Ga0194037_1002025_pt1 | contig 13973 bp, 10 predicted proteins | sample JunL306m_MetaG_FD_148653 | JGI IMG/M metagenome (GOLD analysis project Ga0194037, IMG submission 148653) | Anoxic zone freshwater microbial communities from boreal shield lake in IISD Experimental Lakes Area, Ontario, Canada - Jun2016-L304-6m | ecosystem: Environmental > Aquatic > Freshwater >...
CTCGGTGTTTCATCGGTCATGACCACGGTGATTCTGCAAAAGGTCAAAGATATCGCCATCATGCGATCAATGGGTATGCCGGGCAGAAACATCAGCACTATTTTCATGCTTGAAGGACTGATGATCGGTATTCTCGGGGTGCTTATTGGCAGTCCGTTAGGACATCTGATTTGCCATTTAGTAGCATCTATCCGTTTCGAGGCAAGTACCGCAGGAGTGCTGAAGAGTGACCGGATCAACATTATTGAACTGCCGGACGCGCATCTGATGGTGATTGTTTTCGGCATCCTGATTGCCGTTCTCTCTTCCTGGAGTCCGGCAAGAAAGGCGACACGCTATGTGCCGGTCAGTATTCTCAGGGGGGAAGTCGGAGCTTAGGTTTTCCGGATAATGCAGACAGCATGGGCTGCGGCACCCTCTTCCCGTCCTATGTAGCCAAGTTTTTCGTTGGTTGTTGCCTTGACTGAGACGGCCCCGATCTCAATGTCGAGACAGTGTGCAATATTTTTGCGCATCCCGGTTATATAAGCAGCTATTTTAGGAGCTTCAAGAAGGAGCATGGCATCGACATTTACGGTTTCGTAACCGTGCTTTTCAAGCAGTTTTCTGACCTGTTTGAGCAGAATCATGCTGTCGATATCCTTGAATTCCATGCTTGTATTCGGAAAGTGCAACCCAATATCTCCAAGTGCTGCTGCACCAAGGAGCGCGTCACTGATGGCATGAAGCAGGACATCGGCATCGCTGTGGCCGTCAAGCCCGTCGTGTTCAGGGATATAAACACCACCGATCACAAGCTTTCGGCCTTCTGCAAAAGGGTGTACATCGATACCAATTCCAATACGCATGAGAAAAGAGGTTTAAGGGTTATAACCGCAGGCATCAAAGATAAAATAAATTGTGAATATTCAGAATCTGCTGATTTGTCATCTGGTGAAAAATTATGAAAAAAGCGCTAACTTTCCCCGAAACACAAAAGTGAGTCTCTGTTGGATCGTCATAACAGTGAGTAATTGGTAGTCCTATGACCTTTTCTCAAGTACAGCGTTTTTTCTGGATTTGTGCCGGCACACCGGTATCAGTAATTGAAAAGTATCCGACGGAGCATAGCAAATATCTTGGTATCGGAGCTACAATTTTTTTTACGGCGCTTTTTGCAGGTTTGTCTGGTGGCTATGCGCTGTATTTTGTTTTTTCAGGGAGTGCTTTTGCAGAATTATGGGCTTTGTTCTTCGGATTGATCTGGGGTGTCGCGATATTCAATCTTGACCGGTATATTGTTTCAAGCATAAAAAAGAGTTCTAAAGGACTGAAACAGTTCTACCAGGCGTCGCCAAGGCTTATTTTTGCAGTGTTGATTGCGGTGGTTATTGCTCGTCCTCTTGAACTGAAAATTTTTGACAAGGAGATTCGAGAACAGCTCAGGACTCGTTATTTGTCTGACCAGCAGCAGCGCATTGTCAAGGTACAAACTTCATTCAAGGAGAAATACGCCTTGGAGCTTGGCCAGATTGCGACATATCAGAAAGAGTATGATGCTTTGAGCAATGAGGTGAACCGGTTGCGCGAGGAGCTGAAAGCAGAAGTGTTTGGTTCCCGGACATCAACGACTTCCGGAGTACAGGGATATGGTCTTTATGCAAGGAACAAGGAACTTGTTGTGTCGGCCAAGCAGGCACGTCTTGAATTTCTGGCAGCTCAACTTGCTGGGCAGCAGGAGTATATGAATCGGCAGAAAGCTACGGAAGGGATTAACAATCAGATGATGCTGGCCGACGACATGCTTGACAAAAAGGCGGCACATGCAGGTTTTGCCGACAGGAACTGGGCCTTGGGAGAACTGACTCATTCACAAAATGATATCAGCCGCTCTTCTGCGAATGCCGTCTATTTTATTACCCTGCTTTTTATTGCCTTTGAATGTGCTCCGCTTATTGTAAAGCTGCTTTCCGATGTCGGGCCTTCAGATGTTGATATCAGAGAGTCCGAATCCCGCATATTTTCTTATCTGACCAATACCTCATTTTTGTCACGCAACCGTCTTACACGTGAATACCGCCGTCCCGGCGTTAAAATTGGGGGACGCCGCGCCAGGAAATATCTTGCGAACAAAAGGACAGGTGGTCGGTAGTGTTAGCCGGTGACCAGACTTCCACAGTATTCACTGAAGAGGGGTGCTTCGGGAGCCGAGAAGAACTGCTCAACGGCGGTGGCAACTTTTTCGCCGATGTCGGGATAGATAAAGTTCATGGTGCCGATCTGTATTGCTTGTGATCCGGCAAGGAAAAACTCCATAGCGTCCTCAAATCCGGTAATACCGCCCATGCCGATAACCGGAATTTTTACTGCATTGTACACTTCCCAAACTTTTGCCAGGGCAATCGGCTTGATGGCTGGCCCGGACAATCCCCCGGTAATGTTTTTCAACAGAGGTCTGCGGGTTTTATAGTTAATCGCCATGCCGACTACGGTGTTGATGAGGGAAACAGAATCAGCCCCGGCCTCTTCGGCTGCCAGGGCAATTGAGCTGATAGAGGTGACGTTTGGTGTCAGCTTGATCATGAGGTGTCGGGCAGTTATTTTGCGCAACTGCGAAACAATTTCAAAGGTCGCCTCCTTGCTTACCCCCATAATCATGCACTCATCCTTGACATTTGGGCAGGAGAGGTTGATTTCGTAGCCGTTGAGACCCTCAACGCCGTCAAGCCTTGAGACGACCTCGCAATAGTCTTCGATTGAACGTCCGGCAATGTTGACAATGACTGCGGTATCAAGCTGGCGGAGAAATGGGACTTTTTCAGCTATGAACCGATCCAGCCCTATATTGGCCAATCCGATGGCATTGAGTACTCCTGAAGCTGTTTCAGCGATTCGCCGGGGTGGATTGCCGATCCTGGGCTCAAGGGAAATTGCTTTGGTTACCAGACCACCGATTTTTGACAGATCGCAGAGTTGACTCAGCTCTTCTCCAAAAGAGACAGTGCCTGAGGCAAGGAGTACTGGGGATTTTAAATCAAGTCCACGGCCGAGAGATACTGCCGCGCTGTTTTTTGATTTGGCGGTTTCGTGGAGACTCATGTTCTTGTGGCTCTTTACAGAGGTGAAAGCAAAAAAAGTATTCCTGACTGGGTAAAACCAGTCAGGAATAATAACACACAGCTTTGCTGTTCAGTTTAGTTCTCTTTCCTGTTCAGATAGTAGCGTGTTGCATAGTCCCGTACCATGCGATGGGTGTTGTATTCCGGGGCTATGGTTGCAATGGCATTCCGGATTTTTTTAATCCATTTCACAGGGATGTTGTTCTCGTCGCGATCGTAGAAGGATGGAACGATCTGGTTTTCCAGTGTAGAGTACATTTTTTCTGCATCGAAACTATCCTGCATCTCATGGTTTTCAAAAGACTCTCCGTTTCCGATTGAAAAACCGTTTTCACCGTTAAACGCTTCCGGCCACCAGCCGTCAAGAACACTGAAATTCAGTCCGCCATGCAAGACGGTTTTTTCTCCTGATGTACCGCTTGCTTCCATAGGCCTTACCGGGGTGTTCAGCCAGATGTCAACACCAGAGACCATCCGTTTTGCAATGCCAAGGTTGTAGTTTTCAAGGAAAATAACCTTTCCGGCAAATTGGGGCCTGCGGGAGTGGTCAATGATTTGACGAATATAGTCTTTTCCTGCATCATCATGAGGATGGGCTTTTCCGGCGAAAACGATCTGCATCGGTCTGATCGGATGATTGATGATTCTGTCAAGGCGGTCAAGATCCCTGAAAATCAGCGGAGCGCGCTTGTAGGTAGCGAAACGTCTGGCAAACCCTATGGTCAGTACGTCAGGTGAGAGGGTATTTGTTCCTGATTGCATTGCATAATAATCGTTCTGGAGAAACCCGACATGCTGGTGCTGGTGAAAAAGCTGGTTGGCCAGATACCGGTCGATGAAGTCGATAAGATTACGCTTCAGGTTGTAACGAAGCGCCCAGAGCTCTTCATCGGAGATTTTTGCAAGTACCGCTTCAGTGGCTTCGCGCGAAAAAGTCATTTCGTCAACGTCATCGGTGAAGTTTTTCCAAAACTGTTCAGTATATCCGCATGCCCATGTACTGCCGTGCACACCGTTAGTGATATGCCCGATGGGCACCTCTGCAACAGATTTACCGGGATAGAGGTGTTGCCACATATTGCGGGATACTTCTCCGTGCAGTTTTGAAACGCCGTTGGCCGATCGTGACAGGTTAAGCGCAAGGACGGTCATGGTGAACAGTCCATGAGTATCCTCCTTGTCTTCGCTCCCGAGCATCATCATATCATTGAAGCTCATATCTATCCTGGCAAGATACTTGTCAAAAGTGTAGTGCATCATGTCTCTTGAGAAGCGGTCATGACCGGCAGGAACCGGTGTGTGCGTTGTGAAGACGCAGCGTGATTTGACATTATCTATTGCCTCTTGTTTGTTGACACCTTTGGAATTTTCCTGGGCGAGAAGCTCAAGCGTGAGAAATGCGGAATGTCCTTCGTTCATGTGATAGACAGCAGGCTCAATCTTAAGCTGGTCAAGCAGTTTTACGCCCCCTATTCCAAGGAGTATCTCCTGATTGATGCGCATATTCTGATCACCGCCATAAACTCGGCAACAGATGTCGCGATAGTGCGATTCATTGGCATTAATATTGGTGTCAAGGAGGAAAAGTGTTGCCCGGCCTACCTTCAGCTTCCAAACTTGTGCAAAAACTTCACTTTGCGCGATAGTTACAGAGATAATCACATCCTTGCCGTCAGCGCGGGTAACTTTTTCCACAGGAAGGTTTTCAGGGTGCTGCAGGGGATAGTCTTCGATTTGCCAACCTTCGTGATTAAGATGCTGGCGGAAGTATCCTTCTCTGTAAAAGAGGGTGATACCTACAAAGTTGATACCCAGATCGCTGGCTGATTTCAGGTGGTCTCCAGCAAGAACGCCGAGTCCGCCTGAATATATTCTCACGCTTTCATGAATACCGAATTCCGCACTGAAATAGGCAACCGGATTTTTGACAAGTTCAGGAGTATTGTTTGCTGCCCAGGTATTTTTCTCGTTGAGGTAGGTTGTAAAGCGTGCATAGACATTTTCTAATTTTTCGCCAAATTTGAAATTGCATCGGGCCGCCAGTTCATCATCAGATATCTGCCGTAAAAGTTCAATTGGATTATGATTGTTTCGTTCCCAGAGGAGAGGGGAGAGTTCTTCGAAAATCTGTTTTGCTTCTGTATCCCATGACCACCAGAGGTTTTTTGACAGTTCTTGAAGCGCAATGATTTTTTTTTGCATAATAGATCGGTATAATAATTGCATTGAAGCCGCTGTTGAAAGTAAGGCTGTATCTTACAGCACTGTACGCTTTTTCGGCTTTTTGTTAATGCCTGGTGAATAAATTAGTGCTCAATTTACAGTTTTAGAATTGAAAACCGCAAGTCTTATTTAAATTGATTTCAGAGACCGCAAAAATAGCGCATATATCGGATCTCCATCTTTCCGGTAATCAGGATCGTCGTCAACTTGGCTTTCTTGATCGTCTGCTTGATCACTTCAATACCGAAGGTTTTGATCATCTCGTCATTTCGGGTGATCTGAGCAATAGCGCTGATCCTGAAGACTGGCATATTGTCAGGGAAAAACTGAAAAGTCATAATTTTTACCACTGGGAAAAAACGACCGTTATTGCCGGTAATCACGATTTGATCCATCTTGAAGAAGAGATGCGATTTTATAATGCACTGAATCCTCTTCCTTTTGCCAGAAAAAAAGCTTTTGACCGCAAATTAAAAGCGTTTTGTGTTTTTTTTCAGGAGCTTATTACCGGGGAAGAACAGGGAACTAACGCTTTTCCTTTTATCAAGATCATAAACTATCCATCGGTGAAGATTGCCTTTGCGGCTCTTAACTCGGCTTATCCCTGGTATCCTGCCGATAATCCTCTCGGAGCCAGAGGATCAATCAGTCCGGGGCAGTTGCATGCTTTGGGTACAAAACGTGTTCTTTCCTCCGTGAAAGAGTGTTTTGTGATAGGGCTTTGCCATCATGCATATAAAGTATATGGAACCGATTCATTGATCGATCAGGCTTTTGACTGGACTATGGAGCTGAAAAACCGTGAAGAGTTCCTTGCTCTTATGAAAGTTATGCATGCAAAATTGGTGCTGCATGGCCATTTTCACCGTTTTCAGAGCTACACTGTCGACGGAATAACCTTTATCAATGGGGGAAGTTTTCGCTACAATCCACTGTGTTACAGTGAACTGCTTGTCGATAGGCAGGGAAGCTGCCAACAGAAGTTTGTTCTGCTTCCCTGAAGAGATGCTTTACTTGTTGTTAATTTTATTTTCTTGCATGTATTGAAGGATTCTGGCGGCATGATCGCGGTCTTCCTGATTCAGTTGCTTGAAAATATTGGAAGAATAAGAGTTTGTCGGGCTGTCGAGAAATTGCTGAAAATGCGATTCTCCTGCTGCCATTTCAAGATCGTATGCGGTCTTGAATGCTTCTGCTCTTGAGGGTGGAGTGGTCGACCAGGCTGAGATCAGTTCAGCGATTCTGGTATTGGTATCAATAAGGGATTGCAGGTCTTTGGCCAGAAGATTTTCAGGAAAAAACTCTTTTTGTTGAGGTTGCTTTTTCTCTTGCTGTAGGAGGGTGGCGTGGCTTTGTTCCTCCATTGCAAGATCCCACCAGAAATCCTCATCATCCGGCAAACAGTCATTGAAGATGGTGTAGAGTTTTGCAAGGTTCAATTCCAGTTGTATTGACTCGTCAAGATGTTTCCGGATTTGTTCGGGCATGGTCATAGAATGTTAGGAATTGTTGCGGTAGGATGCGTACTCCTGAAGACTTTTAACACCGAACTCCTGGTGGCGGATACAGTCAATAGCCTGAACCGATGCCTCTGCTGCTTCGATGGTGGTTACAAACGGCACATTGCTCAGCACCGATGCCGCGCCGATAGCCTCTTCGTCGTGCAGCGCTTTTTCGCCTCTCGGAGTGTTGATGACAAAGTTGATTTTTCCGTGTTTGATAATGTCAAAGATGTTGGGCCGTCCCTCTTCCCCGACCTTGAAAACTTTCTTGCATTCGATACCGTTGTCAGTCAGGAAGTGGTGTGTGCCAGCGGTTGCTACCAGATCGAAGTCCATGCGGAAAAGCGCCTTTGCGATGGCGATAATGCGTGGGTTTTTGTCCTGATCGTTCACACTGATGAAGACTGAGCCGGAGAGAGGAAGCTGCATGTTAGCTGCCTGATAGGCTTTGGCAAAGGCTTCGGGAAACTTGTCTGCAAGGCTCATTGCCTCGCCGGTTGAACGCATTTCAGGGCCAAGATAGACGCCTGATTTGACAAACTTGGAAAATGGGAAGACGGGTTCTTTTATTGCCATGTGTTTCATGCCGAGCTCATCACAATCTTTCAGGTCATACTCTTTGCGCAGATCGCTGAGCTTTTCGCCAAGCATGACGCGGGTGGCTATTTTGACGACAGGGATGGCGGTTGCCTTGCCCACAAAAGGAACCGTCCGGCTCGCTCTTGGATTGACCTCAATCACATAGACACTTTCATTTTGGACGGCATACTGGATATTCATTAACCCTACGACCTTAAGATTTGTTGCAAGGGTTTTGGTGTATGCCTTCATGGTGGCAATAACGTTCTGGCTGATGTTGTGATAGGGAAGAATGGAGGTGGAGTCACCGCTGTGTATACCTGCGGCCTCAACATGCTGCATGATGCCGCTGATGACGCAGTCCGTGGTATCGGCAATGGCATCAATATCAAATTCTACTGCGGTTTCAAGAAAACGGTCGACCAGCAGAGGATATTTTTCGGTAATGAAAAGCGCCTGATCGACATATTCTTTGAGAGAGTCGTCATTGTAGACAATTTTCATGGCTCGTCCGCCCAGAACGTAACTTGGTCTGACCAGTGCAGGGTAGCCGATTCTCCGGGTGATCTCCCTGGCTTCCTCAAAGCTTACGGCTGTTCCGTATTCGGGATGGGGAATATCAAGCTGTTCAAGAAGTGCGCCAAATTTTTTACGGTCTTCGGCAAGGTCAATGCCTTTTGATGAAGTCCCGAGAATGGTGACACCGGCCTCATGAAGTTTGGTAGAGAGTTTCAGGGGCGTCTGGCCTCCAAAGCTGACGATAACACCGAGAGGCTTTTCGTGTTCTATGATACGGATGGTGTCTTCAAAAGTGAGCGGTTCGAAGTAGAGCTTGTCTGCAATATCGTAGTCTGTGGAAACGGTTTCAGGATTACAGTTGACCATAATGGTCTCATAACCAGCCTCTCTGAGTGCGAAAACTGCCTGAACACAACAGTAGTCGAATTCGATTCCCTGGCCGATCCGGTTCGGACCACCGCCAAGGATAATGACTTTTTTTCGATCAGATGCAACAGATTCGTTTTCCTCCTCGTAAGTCGAGTAATGATAAGGTGTTTTAGCATCGAATTCTGCTGCACAGGTGTCGACTGTCTTGAAGACGGATTCAACGCCATAATGTTTTCTGAGCGCCCGAATGGAAGGTTCTGTAGTATTGAAAATATTGGCAAGCTGAAAATCAGAAAATCCGTTTTGCTTGGCTTTCAGAAGCCACTCTTCAGGAAATTTCCGGGAAAGGTCAATAACATCCTGCGTCAGGTCGGAAGCTTGAATGGTCATGCAATCTCGATAGTTTTACGATGCTTCAGGAAAGAGCTGTGTAAAGGTAATAATTCACCTCTTGATATAAAAGCCGGTGCATTATACAAAAATGCATATCCTTCTCAAAGTTGCCGGTTCGCCGTTCCCGATCTTCTTTTTTCACTCTCTGAAAATGGTGCGGGATTTTTTTACATTATCATTCAATCGAGTGCGGTCAGGTATGAAAAAAAGGTCTAATAATGTGTATGCATAAAAAAAATTTTGACTCAATAGATGCTGCTCTCGAAGATATTCGGCAGGGAAAGCTTGTCATTGTCGTCGATGATGAGGATCGTGAGGATGAGGGCGATTTTATTGGCGCGGCTGAACTGGTGACCAATGAGATGATAAATTTTATTACCAGAGAAGCTCGTGGTCTTCTCTGTGTTGCTGTCACTATGGAAAGGGCCAAAGAGTTGCAGCTCGATCCGATGGTGCAGAGGAACACCTCCCAGCATGAAACAAACTTTACGGTTTCTGTGGACGCGATTGCTGAAGGCGTCACTACGGGTATTTCAGTCTATGACCGCACCATGACGATCAAGATGCTGGGTGATCCGTTGTCGAAGGCTGACGATTTTTCCCGTCCGGGTCATATTTTCCCACTCCGGGCTATGGATGGTGGTGTGCTCAGGCGCGTGGGGCATACGGAAGCTGCAGTCGATCTTGCCCGTCTTGCCGGGTGCAGTCCGGTTGGACTGCTCTGTGAAATTCTCAATGACGACGGGAGTATGGCCAGGCTTCCCGAACTGATCAAGCTTAAGGCGAAATTTGGACTGAAGCTTATTACGATAAAGGAACTTGTTGCCTATCAGATGAAGCGCAACAAACTCGTGAACCGGGCGGTTGAATCGAGATTACCGACAGCTTATGGGGAGTTCAGGCTTATTGCCTATGAATCGTTTACCGACCAGCAGAACCATATTGCGTTTGTGAAGGGTGACGTTACCACTGACGAGCCGGTTCTTGTCAGGGTTCACTCGCAGTGTGCAACTGGAGACACCTTTGCGTCATTGCGTTGTGATTGCGGCAACCAGCTCGCTTCAGCACTCAGTATGATAGAAAAAGAGGGTCGCGGCGTTTTGATTTACCTCATGCAGGAGGGGCGTGGCATTGGTCTGATCAATAAACTCAAAGCATATAACCTTCAGGATGAGGGGTTTGATACGGTTGAGGCCAACGAAAAGCTCGGATTCAAGGCCGATCTGCGTGATTACGGTATCGGCGCCCAGATTCTAAAGGATCTCGGAGTCAGAAAAATGAAGCTCATGACCAATAATCCCAAAAAAGTGGTAGGTCTTGAGGGGTATGGTCTGGAGATTGTGGAACGAATTTCGCTTGAAATTGCACCAAATCCAATGAATCAAAGCTATCTGGACACAAAACGTGATAAACTTGGCCACATGATTGGTTGTTCATGCGGAACTGAAAGTCGTTAGTTTGAAACAATAAATCCCAAACCGTAAACTTCCGTCAGGAAAAGGACTGAAAGACGATGGATACTGATATCCTTCAGAGGCAGGATAAAGAGCTCTTTGCCGCGATTGCCAGTGAGATGACACGGCAGACTGAAACGCTTGAGCTGATCGCTTCGGAAAACTTCACCAGCCGTGCAGTGATGCAGGCCTGTGGATCAGTGATGACCAATAAATATGCCGAGGGCTATCCCGGCAAGCGCTATTATGGCGGATGTGAATATGTTGATGTGGCCGAAAATCTTGCCCGTGATCGGGCTAAAAAGCTCTTTGGCTGTGAATATGTCAATGTGCAGCCACATTCCGGTTCAAGCGCCAACATGGCTGTGCTGTTTTCTGTATTGAAACCTGGTGACAGGATCATGGGACTTGATCTCTCCCATGGCGGGCATCTGACCCACGGCAGTTCGGTTAATTTCTCCGGTCAGATGTTTGAGGCTCACTCTTATGGTGTCGATCCCGAGACCGGCTGTATTGACATGAATAAAGTTGAGGAGCTTGCCTTGCAGGTTCGTCCGAAACTGATTATCTGTGGTGCGAGCGCCTATTCCCAGGGCTTTGATGTGAAGGCGTTCAGAGTTATTGCCGACAAGATCGGTGCGTTTTTGATGGCCGATATCGCTCATCCTGCAGGCCTTATTGCGGCCGGTCTTCTGGGCGACCCGATGCCGCATTGCCATTTTGTGACCACCACTACCCACAAGACTCTTCGCGGTCCAAGGGGCGGCATGATCATGATGGGCACCGACTTCGAGAACCCTATGGGTATTACCATCAAGACAAAGAGCGGTTCACGCCTGAAAATGATGTCCGAAGTGATGGATGCTGAAGTGATGCCGGGTATTCAGGGCGGGCCACTGATGCATATTATTGCAGGCAAGGCTGTTGCTTTTGGCGAGGCGTTGCAGCCATCCTTCAGGGAATATGCCGCACAGGTCATCAAAAACGCATCGGTGATGGCGGACAAGTTTCTTGATCTCGGATACAATATTGTGAGTGGTGGAACCAAAAACCATCTTATGCTGCTTGATCTGCGCAACAAGAATGTTACAGGCAAGGTTGCCGAAAACCTTCTGCATGAAGCAGGTATTACCGTCAACAAGAACATGGTTCCTTTTGACGACAAGTCTCCCTTTGTCACCAGCGGCATTCGCATTGGCACTCCAGCCATGACTACACGGGGCATGAAGGAGGAGGAGAGCCAATCTATTGCTGAGCTGATTGATCGGGTGATCTCTTCTGCTGACAAGCCGGATATCGCTGATATCTGTCGCACCGTCAGACAGGAAATCAGGGAACTCTGCCTGAGTCATCCTATCGAAGGATACAGCGTGTAGGAGATTAACCGGGTTTTAAAAGCCTCCCCTGTCTGAGGAAGGTGGGGGGGCTAACTGTTTTCGAGGATGGTCGTGATCATGCTTTTGAGCTCATCAGAGGTTTTTCTGATTTTTTTATCAAGGGTGATCTTTTCCCTTGACAGCTCAATTTCCCGATCGGTATCGTTTTCAAGACGAATCGTTTCGGTGAGTGCATTTTTCTGATGGACAAGCGGCTCAAGAATAAGGTTTTTGAACGCGTCAAGGAACATCGCAAGGCACCGTTTTGCGTTATCGGCGTGGACGTCGGATTGTTCAAGCCATTTGTTGCTGACCGGTGGGTCAATCAGCAGGCCGGATGCAAGATCCCTCGATTCAGGATTCTGGAATGAGCTTATTTCAGAGGTAATGTCAATCCGTTCTTCCGGATAGTCAGCAATTTCGTGGTAGCGGCGGATCAGATGGGTAAATATTTCTTGAGCCTCCTTGTGCGGCAACTCCAGCATCTCTTCATGTGAAGCGGCAAATTCCAGCACAGCATTGCCGTAGCTGGTGCTTTCCAGCAAAGCTTTTAAAAAAGTTTTTTCCAGTACAGAAATCTTCGGCGCAGACTTGTGCTGCGGCGGGACTTCCTGGCGGTTTTCAAAAGCCGCTCTTTTTTTATCGGTCGCACTCTCTTCTCTGTCGAGCAGTTCCTGGAGAGCTGGCAGGCTGAGCGCAATTTTTTTTGAGAGTTCCTGAAGATAGAGCTCCCTCCGGATACGGTCGGGGATCAGTGAAATGGTGTGCGCCATTGCCCGTATCGATCTTGATTTCAGATCAGGCTGTGCAAAATTTCCCGATTCCATGAAAAATCGGATTTGAAAATCCTGAAACGAAAGCATATTATTTTCGGCAAACTGCACGAAATTATCTCTCCCTTCACGACGAACAAAACTGTCAGGGTCGTCACCCTCAGGAAGAATCAGCACAGAGGGGCTAATGTTCTCGGAAAGCAACGTGTCAATGCCGCTCATCATTGATTTTTGACCGGCCCTGTCGGCGTCATACATGAACAAGACCCGTTTTGTGTAATGATGAAGCACTTTTGCCTGATAGCGAGTCAGCGATGTGCCGCATGAGGCTACCGCGTTGGTCATACCTTCCTGGTGCAGCGCAAGAACATCCATGTATCCTTCAACAAGTATTGCGGTTTCCAGTCGCCGGATTTCATTTTTTGCGGCATGAAGTCCGTAAAGAAGTTTTGATTTTTCAAACAGCTTGCTCTCTGAGGAATTCAGATATTTCGGTGTTTGTGGGTCACTCACCAGGGTGCGTCCTCCAAAACCAACAACCTGTCCTCCGACTGAAAAAATTGGAAAGATCACCCTGTTGCGAAAGGTGTCATAACAGGAGTTTTTCTGCTTGTTGGCGGTTATAAGGCCGAGCTCAAGCAGGTGCTCCTGTGCAATTCCTTCCCGTTTTGCTGCACTGAAGAGATCGTCCCATGCGTCGGGAGCATAACCGAGGCCAAAAGTCTGTATGGTTTTTTCCGAAAGAGCCCGTTCAGTTGCAAGATAGGTGAGCCCTCGTTTTCCCGCTTGGCGCTTCAGCGTTTCATGATAGAACCTGGCTGCCCAGCGAAGGATTTCGGTCTGACTCTCTTCATGCGCTGATTGAGGCGCTTTTTTTTTGGTGAATTGGCTGATATCAATACCCGATCGCTTTGCCACCAGTTCGAGTGCTTCAGGAAAGGGTACCTTTTCCATTTCCATGACAAAGGAAAAAACATTGCCTCCCTTGCCCGTTGAAAAACATTTGTAGAGCTGTTTTTCAGGCGAAACAATAAATGAAGGGGTTTTCTCTATTGTAAAAGGAGAGAGTGCTTTATAGTTGCGTCCTGAAGGCTGAAGCGTCACATAATCAGAGATAATATCAACAATGTCTGCCGCTTGCCGGACTTCATCGATGGTCGCAGGAGGGATCATGCGCATCTTCTTTGTCTTTGAAATTGTTGCCTGAACACGTGCTTTTTTCTTTTGATCAATGATTACAGTTAAAAAATAACATGCAGATTTACTAAATTGACAGCCAGATAGTATCGCTTTTGTAGCCAGAGTTGGCGGTCAGCTCTCAGTTGAGACTTTGATGGGTTCAGGCAGAGAGGCTTGCGGTGACTTTCAACGATATGCTATAGTATAGCAAATTACATCGTGGTTCATAATGCTTCGTTTCTCTTCAGGATAGTCAAAACAATCAAGAGTCTATGAAACAGGGTTTTTTTACCGGTCTGCTCATTGTTGTAACATACGTGGTTTCTTTGGGGTTCTATGTATGGATGGGCACGACTCCGCCGGAGTCAATCTTTCATGCCATCTGGAAGGGAGGGCCGGTTGTCTCCGTCCTCATGTCGCTGATACTGATGGTGATTGCATACACCGTCGAACGTATCATTGCCCTGAAGAAGGCTTCGGGAAAGGGAAATATTCCTGAATTCGTTCA
>Ga0194037_1002026_pt1 | contig 13972 bp, 15 predicted proteins | sample JunL306m_MetaG_FD_148653 | JGI IMG/M metagenome (GOLD analysis project Ga0194037, IMG submission 148653) | Anoxic zone freshwater microbial communities from boreal shield lake in IISD Experimental Lakes Area, Ontario, Canada - Jun2016-L304-6m | ecosystem: Environmental > Aquatic > Freshwater >...
GCAAGGTGTGGTCAAGAACATCACCGAATACGGTGCTTTCGTCGACCTCGGTGGCATTGACGGTCTGCTGCACATTACCGACATGGCCTGGCGCCGTGTGCGTCACCCCAGTGAAGTGGTGACCGCGGGTCAGGAAATCACGGCCAAGATCCTGAAGTTTGATACCGAAAAGAACCGCGTCTCGCTGGGTCTCAAGCAGATGGGTGACGATCCCTGGATGGGCGTCAACCGTCGTTACCCGCAAGGCACACGCATGTTCGGCAAGATCACCAACATCGCTGACTACGGCGCTTTTGTGGAACTCGAGCCTGGCATTGAGGGTCTGGTGCACGTCAGCGAAATGGACTGGACCAACAAGAACGTGGCCCCCAGCAAGATCGTTGCCCTGGGTGATGAAGTTGAAGTGATGGTTCTGGAAATCGACGAAGACAAGCGTCGCATCTCTTTGGGTATGAAGCAGTGCAAAGCCAACCCATGGCAGGAATTTGCACAGAACACCAAGCGTGGTGATCGGGTCAAGGGCCCGATCAAGTCGATCACCGACTTCGGCGTGTTTGTCGGTCTGGCCGCTGGTATCGATGGTCTGGTGCACCTGTCCGATCTGTCCTGGAACGAAGCCGGCGAAGCCGCTGTGCGCGAGTACAAAAAGGGTCAGGAAGTCGAAGCCCTGGTGCTGGCCGTGGATGTGGACCGCGAACGCATCTCGCTGGGCATCAAGCAACTGGACTCCGATCCCTTCACGACTTTCGCCACCATCAACGACAAGGGCCAGGTTGTCACCGGCAAGGTCAAGACCGTTGACGCCAGAGGCGCTGAAATCGATCTGGGCGATGACATCATCGGCTACCTGCGTGCCAGCGAAATCTCGCGCGACCGCGTCGAGGATGCGCGCAATGTGCTCAAGGAAGGTGATGAAGTCACCGCCGTGGTCGTTAACGTGGACCGCAAGGCGCGCAACATTCAGTTGTCGATCAAGGCCAAGGACGCAGCCGATCAGAACGAAGCCATGGCCACCTTGAGCCAGGCCTCGGCACGCGAAAATGCGGGCACCACGAGCCTGGGCGCTTTGCTGCGCGCCAAACTCGACAACAACGAAAAGTAGAGAGAAGACTGTCATGCCGGACTTGCTCCGGCATCCATGCTGCGAAATGCCTGCAAAGGCATCGCAACATGGATTGCGGCTCAAGGCCGCAATGACAACTTCGACTATTGGCAACTATCAGAAATGACTCGCTCCGACCTGGTTGAAGAGCTGGCTGCCAGATTTGGCCAGCTCACCCACCGCGATGCAGAATTCGCGGTCAAGGCGATTCTGGATGCCATGAACGCGGCACTGGTTCGCGGGCATCGCATTGAAATACGGGGTTTTGGCAGTTTCTCCATCAATCACCGCCCGCCGCGCATCGGACGCAATCCGCGCAGCGGCGCCAGTGTCGAAGTGCCTGAAAAGCGTGTTCCTCACTTCAAGCCGGGTAAAGCCCTGCGCGAGGCAGTTGATCTGCGCACGGTGGAACTTGAAGGCAAGCGCAAGTCTTGACCGTTAGAATCAACCCGTCATTGGGGAGATCGATGAAAAACCTCCTGTGGCTGCTTAAGTGGATACTTAAAGCCGCCATTTTTTTTACCTTGTTTGCCTTTGCCCTGAATAACCAGCAAGACACCACGGTGCATTTCTTCTTTGGCACCTACTGGCGCGCGCCTCAGGTTCTGGTGGTGCTGGGCGCCTTCGCTGCTGGAGTGGCTGTCGGTGCGCTGGGTATGGTGCCGCACTGGCTCAAGCAGCGCCGCGCCGCTAAATTGAGTTCACCACCCGGCGTTCAATCACAGCCCGTGCCGGCCGCAAGCCCTCATTTGCCGCATGAACTTTGACTTGAGCTGGATATTGCTGGGCTTGCCCCTGGCCTTCGTGGCAGGATGGCTGGCCTCACGCTTGGACTTGCGCCAGCTTCGCCTTGAAAATCGGCAGGCACCCAAGGCCTATTTCAAGGGATTGAATTTCCTCCTCAATGAACAGCAGGACCAGGCGATTGATGCTTTCATCGAAGCGGTACAAAACGACCCTGACACATCGGAGCTGCACTTCGCGCTGGGAAATCTGTTTCGCCGGCGCGGCGAGTATGAACGTGCCGTTCGCGTGCACGAGCACCTGCTGTCGCGCGGCGACCTGAACCAGGCCGATCATCAGCGTGCTCAGCACGCGCTGGCCCTGGACTATTTGAAAGCCGGTCTGCTCGACCGCGCCGAGACTGCCCTGCTCAAGCTCGAAGGCACGCCTTTTGAGGCGCAGGCGCGCCTCGCCTTGCTGGCCAATTACGAGCGCAGTCGCGACTGGCCACAAGCCGCCCTGGTTGCCCAGAAGCTGACCGTCGCTGGCGAGGGAAACTTCGACACGCGACTGGCCCACTATCTGTGCGAACAGGCTGATGCCTGCTTGTCCCGTCAGGACCGCGCCCAGGCGCTGGCTTTGCTGCGTCAAGCCATTGCGACGGCGCCGGAGGCGCCACGGCCTCGAATCGATCTGGCGCAGCTATTGGCGAGCCAGGGCAATGTGCAGGATGCGTCTGCAGCGCTGGAACTCGCGCTGCAGACCTCAGCGTCAGCCGCGCCCCTGATTGCCATCGCTTTGGCCAAACTGGCCATGGAGTCCGGGCACACCGCACAGACGCTCATACTGCTCAAGAACCATTACGAAGCGACCCCCTCGCTGGATGTGCTCGACGCCATCGTCGCCCTTGAGGCGACACTCACAACCCCTGCACCAACAGCGCGCGACTGGTACGTGCGCCACCTGGAGCATGAGCCTTCTCTGGTCGCCGCGGCCAAGTGGATCGCCGGTGAAAAACTCGAGCATGAGCAATTTCATCCTCAAGTGCAGCGCGCTCTGGACCATGCAGTCAAGCCGCTGATGCGATACCGCTGCGCCGCGTGCGGATTCGAGGCGAAGCAACATTTCTGGCAATGTCCGGGTTGCCAGGCTTGGGACAGCTATCCGGCCAGACGGGTGGAAGAGTTATGACCAAGCAATGGACCGCCATGAATATTTCGAAAGAATCCCTGTCCAGGGCACGCGTGCTGGTGGTCGGTGATGTCATGCTGGACCGTTACTGGTACGGAGAGGTGGATCGGATCTCGCCAGAAGCGCCGGTACCCATCGTGCGCATCACGCGCGAAGAGGAACGCAGCGGCGGTGCCGCCAACGTGGCCTACAACGTGGTAACCCTGGGCGCCAGATCCTCGCTTCTGACGGTGGTCGGCGACGACGAGGCCAGCCACAAGCTCGAATCTCTGGTGCTTGGTACCGGCATCAGCGCCCACTTTGGCCGCGACCCGGATCTGAAGACAACGGTCAAGCTGCGCGTCATCGGACGCCAGCAGCAACTCCTTCGACTTGACTTCGAAAACACACCCAAGAACGAAGTGCTGGCCTCCCAGAGTGCTGTTTTTGCCAACTTGTTGCCGGATCACGACGCAGTGCTTTTTTCGGACTATGGCAAAGGGGGACTGGCCCACGTTGCAGACATGATTGCCCGGGCTCGCTCTGCCGGCAAGCCGATTCTGATCGACCCCAAAGGCTCGGACTACTCGCGCTACAAGAATGCCAGCATCATCACACCCAACCGCGCCGAACTGCGACAGGTGATCGGCGCCTGGATTGACGAGTCAGAGCTGCAGACCAAGTGTCAGAACTTGCGCCAGCAACTCGGACTCGATGCCGTGTTGCTGACCCGCAGTGAAGAGGGCATGACGCTGTTTGACGGCGAAGGGCAGTTGCACGTCAACGCCCAGGCGCGCGAAGTCTTTGATGTCACTGGCGCCGGCGACACGGTGATAGCCACCATGGCCACGCTGGTGGCCGCTGGATCGAGTCTGCGTCAGGCTCTACCACTGGCGAACCGCGCTGGCGGGTTGGTCGTTGGCAAGTTTGGCACGGCTTCTGTTTCCTACGAGGAGTTGTTTGCATGAAGCGTATCGTCGTGACCGGTGCGGCCGGCTTTATCGGCAGCAATATTGTCAAGGGTCTAAACGCGCGCGGCATCGACAACATCATCGCCGTCGATGACTTGACGCAGGGTGACAAGTTCCGCAATCTGGCTGACCTGAAAATGGCCGATTACGTCGATGCCGCCGATTTTTATGACATGTTCACGCGCGGCGCTTTCGGCGAGGTTGAAGCGGTTTTTCACGAGGGTGCCTGCAGTGACACGATGGAGAGCAACGGCAAGTTCATGCTCTTCAACAATTACACACTGTCATGTCAGTTGTTCGAAGCCTGCAGCAAGAGCGGAACCCGGCTGCTTTACGCCTCGAGCGCTGCCACTTACGGCGGCTCTGACACGTTCCGCGAGGAGCCCGCCTTTGAGCGCCCACTGAACGTTTACGGTTACTCCAAACTCCTGTTTGACCAGCGCATGCGGCGTGAATGCGGCGTCAATTTTGAGCGCCTGGCTTCTGCCAAGGGGGCCCAGGTGGTGGGCTTTCGCTACTTCAACGTCTACGGAGCACGCGAACAGCACAAGGGTCGCATGGCCAGTGTGGCCTTCCACCAGTTCCATCAGTTTGCGCTGGAGGGACGAGTCAAACTCTTCGGTGACTACGGCGGTTACGCGGCGGGCGCCCAATTGCGCGATTTCGTTTTCATCGACGACGTGGTAGCGGTCAACCTGTGGTTTCTGGATCATCCGGAAGTTTCCGGCATCTTCAATCTCGGTACCGGCCAGGCACAACCCTTCAATGATGTCGCCGATGCGGTGGTGAACGCCATGCGCAGCAACCGGGGTGAGTCGACCCTGACGCATGAGGCCATGGTGGCGGGCGGTCTGATCGAATACGTGAACTTTCCGGAAAGCCTGCGCGGCAAGTACCAGTGCTACACCCAGGCCGACTTGGCCGCTTTGCGCGGGGCTGGTTGCGATCACGTATTTGCCGATGTGCGCGCTGGCGTATCCAAGTACGTGGACTGCCTGCTCAGTCAAACTTGAGGAATTGCGTGATGCTGAAAATGTTCCTGATCCTGATCGCCCTGCTCTACGCCGCCGTCTGCCTCGCAGGCACCGATGTAAACAAGGCCAATGCGGCTGACCTCGACAGCATCAAGGGCATCGGCCCGGCTCTGTCCGGCAAGATCCTGGACGAACGCAAGAAGGGAAGCTTCAAAGACTGGAACGACCTGCTGGCACGGGTCAAGGGAATGGGACAGAAGAACGCCGTCAAGTTCTCGGCGCAGGGCCTGACCGTCAACGAACTGGCTTACAAGGAGTTGCCTGCCGCTCCATTGCCCGATCCGGCCAAGAAATAAGCTGCAAGCAAGGGCCGCGCTCAGGCCCGGCCAATGATGCAGGCGGTGGCCATCAATTCTTCGAGCAGGGCCAGCGACACGCTGCCTGACACCGAGTAGGGGTCAAGCTCAGGTTTTTCGGCGTATTTCAGCAAGATCGATGCATTGATCTTGGACATATTGACCTGACCCATGGTCCAGCCGCCAAAGCGGCGTTCCGCGATTTCTTCGTAGTGCAGCAGCACCAGATCCTTGTGGCGAGGGTCTCTTTGAATATGCCCGTAGAGTTCGCTCACCGGCATGCGCCCACCCTCAATGGCCTGCAGGAATATGCCGCCGCCGTAACAAAGAATGCCGGTAATACCGCACTCCGGATTGTGTTTGCGTGACTGCGCCAAAATAGCTTCAATCGCCTCGGGGCTGGTGTCAATGACACGGCTGGCGTATAGCAAACGTACCAACATGATCAGCCCTTCTTGGGAATGAGCGAGAGGAATTCGCGGCGCAGGTTCGGATCTTTCAGGAAACTGCCCCGCATGACCGAATTGATCATCTTGCTGTCCATGTCCTTGACGCCGCGCCAGCCCATACAAAAATGCGTTGCTTCCATGACGATGGCCAGACCATCGGGCTGCGTCTTTTGCTGAATCAGATCGGCCAGTTGAACCACCGCTTCTTCCTGAATCTGCGGTCGACCCATGACCCACTCGGCCAGCCTGGCGTACTTTGACAGTCCGATCACATTGGTGTGTTCGTTCGGCAGCACACCGATCCATATCTGTCCGATAACGGGACAAAGATGATGGCTGCAGGCACTGCGCACGGTGATCGGTCCGACAATCATCAACTCATTGAGATGCTCGGCGTTGGGGAACTCGGTGATCGCCGGCGCGCTGACGTAGCGCCCACGAAAGACCTCGTTGACGTACAGTTTGGCGACGCGGCGTGCGGTCTGATCGGTGTTGTGATCACGTTCGGTGTCAATCACCAGACTGCTCAAGACGCCTTTCATTTTCTCTTCCACCTCATCGAGCAGGAGTTCAAGTTCCCCCGGCTCGAGAAAGTCGGCAATGTTGTCGTTGGCATTGAAACGTTTGCGTGCAGCCAGCAGACGCTCCCGGATCTTCATAGATACGGGTGTCCCCTCATCGGCATCGACTGGATTCATGGTGCTTTGACTTTTCATTAACATGAGGTCATGTTATCAGCGTTTTGGCAGTAGGGTTTTTGGCCATTTCCCCTTTCCAATCAAGCCTGACTTGCTATTGAATCAATAGCGCTTTCCGTAGAGAAAAAGCAGGCTGCGCATCAAGCCAAAGGCCAGAGCATCCAGCAAACGCTGACGCAGAGGCCGATTTGCGTAAGCCGCCGGATCAATTTGGACGCCGCCCTGCAGCATGGCATCTTCCAGCCGTGCCTGCAGATCCTGTGCAAATGCGGCGTCTTCGACCACCACGTTGGCTTCACGCGCCAGCAGCAAACTCAATGGGTCCAGATTGGAAGAACCGACGGTGGCCCAATGTCCATCGATGACCGCGACCTTGGCGTGCAGGAAACCGGCTGAGTATTCAAATATTTCAACCCCTGCAGCCAGTAGTGCCCCATAGACTGGTCGGGTCGCGTAGTACTGCATGAAGTATTCGTACCGGCCATGCAGCAACAAACGAACCCGCACGCCGCGCCGGGCGGCAAGAATCAGCCCCTTGCGCAACTTTCGGCCTGGCAAAAAATAGGCGTTGGCAATCAGGATCTCCTCCCGCGCCGCGCCAATCGCCTTGCGGTAAGCACGCTCGATGCGGGTTCGGTTGCGCAGGTTGTCACGCAGCACCAGTTCCGCGCTGGTGCTGTGGTTCTGGGAAACAGCAGGCGAATCGGCACCGTCACCATCCTTATTCAGGCGTTCTTGCAGTGCCAGCGCAAGTGCTTCCTGCAAGGCTCGCCAGGAAGCGGAAAAGTCGCTCTGCCGTGCCGTGCTGGCCGCCTGCAGGCGCCACCAGAACAGGGCCATGGCCTCATGCATGGTCTGGACCAACGGGCCCGTCACACGAACCGCAAAATCAAATCGTGGCGTCTCCAGCGCGCCGTAGTTGGGATCGAAAAAATCGTCAAGCACATTGATGCCACCACAAAATGCCACGCTCCCGTCGACCACGCACAACTTCCTGTGCAGACGCCGCCAGCGGCTCGGAATCAGCATGCCCAGATTGCCCAGCGGGGAAAAGATCGCCCATTTAACTCCCGCCGCATCAAAACGGGCAGACCAGGAGGTCGGAATGCTTGGTGTGCCAACACCGTCCATGGCCAGATAGACGGCCACGCCGCGCTGCGCCGCACGCTCCAAAGCCGCAGCGACCTGCAATCCAGAGGCTTCCACGTTGAAGATATAGGTCTCCATGCGGACTTCATGGACGCTGCCATCAATGGCCTGCACCAGGGAAGGAAAAAAGGCTTGCCCACCCTGCAACAACACAAGTTGGTGGCCTGCACGAAGTTGCTGCATGATCTCTTTACACCGCCGCAGGCAGAGCGAATTCCGCTATCAGTGGCAGGTGATCCGACATGCGCCACCAGATGCGCCCCTGCGGAACATGCGCTCCCAGCGGTGTCAAACCTCTGGCATAGACATAGTCCAGTTGCACCAATGGCAACCGGGCTGGGAAGGTCATTTGATTGGCTCCGCTGAATGCCCGCAAACCAGTCGCTGCCAGTGCCTGTTCAACCCCTGCTCCCCAATCATTGAAATCTCCTGCCACGAGCAGCGGCGCGGCTGATGGGATTTCCCGCTCGATGAAGCGCTGCAACTGGGCCACCTGGCGCGTCCGACTGGAGCGAATCAAACCCAGGTGCACCACCACCACGTGAACCTCCCGGTCATGCACCTTGACTTCGACATGGAGCAGGCCTCGCTGCTCAAATCGATGGTCGGATATGTCCTCATGCTGATGTGCCGACACCGGCCAGCGCGACAGGACTGCGTTGCCATGCTCACCGTGCCGGGTCAATGCGTTGGTCCGGTACACCGCTTCGTAGCCTTCGGGCGCCAGATAACTGGCCTGCGGCAGGTCCGGCCAGCGCGCAAAGTGACGCTCTTCGACCCGGTGCAGTTTGCGCACCTCCTGCAGACACACAATGTCAGCATCAAACTGTTCAACCGCATGGCCCAGGTTGTGAATTTCCAGACGACGCCGCGGCCCGAGACCCTGCACACCTTTGTGGATGTTGTAGGTGGCAACACGCACAATGTTCATGCGGACTCCCCGCTCAAGGCAAGGTGTGTCAACAGCAGGACCGCCTCCGCGTTGGACGCCGAAGAGCATTGTTGCGCGGCTTCCCGGTACGACAGCCACTGGTAGGCCGTGTGTTCATGCGGGTTCAGGCAAATCGGCATCCACGTCGGCACTTGCAAGCCGAACAAGTGCTCCGTATTGCGCGTCACGCCGGGTCCGTAGCGCCATTGCCAATGGGGGTAAATGTCATACACATTCTCCAGCCCCCAGTCGCACAGACCCGCGTGCAGCGGTGCACCAGGTCTGCAGTCAATCCCGGTCTCCTCATGCACTTCGCGGAAAGCGGTCTGTAGATAAGGCTCTTCCAACGTGTCCTTGCTGCCCGTCACCGATTGCCAGTAGTCGGTCGCGTCAGCGCGCCTGATCAAGAGCACGTCCAAACTCGGGGTGTAGATCACCACCAGTACGGACTCAGGAATTTTATAGACCATCGGCATAGGAAAGGGCGCTGCTTGAGCGCCCTTTCATTGTGCCTGAAGCCCGGCTACTAGCCGTTCAACCCGCTTTGGCTGGCTCCGGTGCGCGCAATCGGATATGCAACTCGCGCAATTGTTTTTCGTCAACAGGCGACGGCGCCTGTGTCAGCAAACACTGGGCGCGTTGCGTCTTGGGGAAAGCGATCACATCGCGAATCGATTCAGCGCCGGTCATCAGCGTAATGATGCGATCAAGGCCGAACGCGAGCCCGCCGTGCGGTGGCGCCCCGTATTGCAGGGCATCGAGCAGAAAGCCGAATTTTTCCTGCGCTTCTTCGGGCGTGATTTTCAGGGCGTCAAAGACTTTTTGCTGTACGTCGGCGCGGTGAATACGAACCGAACCCCCGCCCATCTCCCAGCCATTGAGCACCATGTCGTAGCCTTGCGAGATGCACTTCTCGGGCGCCGTGACCATCCAGTCCTCGTGGCCCACTTTAGGCGCTGTGAAGGGATGATGCACAGCGGTGTAGCGCTGCGCTTCTTCATCAAATTCGAACATCGGGAAATCCACCACCCAGAGCGGTCGCCAGGCCTTCTCGGACAAGGCGTTCTTTTTTCCGAACTCACTGTGCCCGATCTTGATGCGCAGCGCACCGATCGCATCATTGACGATCTTGCTCTTGTCGGCACCAAAGAAAATCAGATCGCCGTTCTGTGCGCCGGTGCGTGCCAGCACTTCGGTGATGGCCTTGTCATGCAGGTTCTTGACGACCGGACTCTGCAGGCCGGGCCAGCGCGCACCCGCGTCGCCTGGGCCCTTGCTCAGGTCATTGACCTTGATGTAGGCCAATCCTTTGGCGCCGTAGATTTTCACGAATTCGCCATAGGCATCAATTTCGCTGCGGGCCAGACCGCCCACCTCACGGGCGCCGCCAGGAACGCGCAAACCGACAACACGTCCATCCTTCATGTTGGCCGCGCCCGAGAACACCTTGAAGTCCACATCCGTCATCACATCTGTCAGTTCAGTGAACTCCAGCTTGACCCGAAGATCGGGCTTGTCGGAGCCATAGCGGTGCATTGCTTCGCTATAGGCCATCACCGGGAACTCACCCAGATCGACGCCCATCGTGTTCTTGAAGACGGTGGTGATCATGCCTTGCACCAGATCGCGAATATCCTGTTCAGTCAGGAAGGAGGTTTCAATATCGATCTGCGTGAACTCGGGCTGGCGGTCAGCGCGCAAGTCTTCATCACGGAAACATTTGGTGAGTTGGTAATAGCGGTCATAACCAGCAATCATCAGCAACTGCTTGAACAGTTGAGGGCTTTGCGGCAAGGCAAAAAAGTGTCCGTCATGAACACGGCTCGGCACCAGGTAATCACGTGCACCTTCCGGAGTGGACTTACCGAGCATCGGCGTTTCAATGTCGATGAAGCCATGGGCATCAAGGTACTTTCGCACTTCCATCGCGACGCGATAACGCAGCATCAGGTTGTTCTGCATGTAAGGGCGACGCAGGTCCAGCACCCGGTGCGTCAGACGTGTCGTCTCACTGAGGCTTTCGTCATCGAGTTGAAACGGCGGCGTCACCGATGGGTTGAGTACGGTCAACTCATGGCACAACACTTCCACCTTGCCACTCTTGAGGCCTTCGTTGATGGTGCCGGTCGGACGCGATCGCACCAGGCCTTTGACCTGGATGCAAAATTCGTTGCGCAGACCCTCAGCGACCTCGAACATCGCGGCACGGTCAGGATCGCACACCACCTGCACATAGCCCTCGCGGTCGCGAATATCGACAAAGATAACGCCACCATGATCGCGACGACGATTCACCCAGCCACACAGGCTGACAGTCTGACCCAGAAGGGCTTCGGTCACAAGACCGCAATAGTGGGAACGCATGGCCATAAACAACTTTCAATGCCGCCCCCCTAGGGGGCGCAGGTTAATAACAAGTCAACTATTTCGGTGCACTGGCAGGCAGCGAGCCTGGCGCCACCGAGCCCATGGATATGACATAGGTAAGCGCCTCGTCGACACTCATCTGTAGTTCAATCACTTCGGCGCGTGGCAATATCAGAAAAAATCCGCTGGTCGGGTTCGGCGTCGTTGGCACGTAAACACTGACGAAATCCGGGCCCAATTTCGCTGCCACTTCGCCGCTGGGCGTGCCGGTCTGAAACGCAATGGTCCAGACACCCGCGCGCGGGTACTGAACCAGCATGGCAGTGCGAAACGCATTGCCATTGCTCGAAAAAAGGGTATCCGAGACTTTTTTGACGCTGTTGTAGATCGACTTGAAAACCGGAATATGGGTAAACAGCCGCTCCCATTGCGCCAGCCACCAGCGACCCGCCACATTGGTCACCAAAGCACCGGTGATCAACAAGGCAGAAAAAACCAACACAACCCCAAGCCCCGGAATATGCCGCAGGGTCTCGATCAAAGCGCGTGCCGAACCCGGCGTCAAAGCAGCCAGTCCCGTCAGAAAACCGCCAAAGATGGCATCCAGCATCCCCACCAGCCAGAGCAGCACCCACAGCGTTATGGCCAGCGGCAGCCAAACCAACAAGCCGGTGAGCAGGTACTTTTTGATTGGCACGGGAACCTTCTGTCTCAAGTCAATTCGAGATCAGTGACAGGCGCAGCCACCGCCGCAACCGCCGGCGGCGGGCGCAGCGGGTGAATCAGCCTTGGCGGGTGCTGCCGTCTGGGCCGCACCGTCGGCAGCCGGTTTGGCCGGGGCGGAGGTGTCCGCAGCAGCGCCAGCAGGTGTGGCGGAACCCTTGAAATCAGTGGCGTACCAACCGGAACCCTTCAACTGAAAGCCGGCGGCTGTCAGCTGTTTCTTGAACGCCGAGGCGCCGCAAGTCGGGCATTCCGTCAATTGGGAATCCGACATTTTTTGCAGTACATCCTTGGCAAACCCGCAGGACTCGCATTTATAGGCGTAAATTGGCATGGCAATAGGGCTCGGATTTCGGGTTGCAAAGCCCTTGATTATAGGCCTTGGCGCCTATGTTGATGCTCTCACTGCAAGCGATCAGAAATGATGAAAGCGCCCCACTATCTGCATGGCAAGCACCCCCAGCACAAAGCCAAAGCAGCCATACACCAGCCCCTGCAACAACCGGTTCGTGCGCTTCTGCTCCACCAGCAGCGCGTTCAGCGCCTGCGATGAGCCTGACCGGTCGCCCTTGAGAAAGTCGACCAGGAGCCGCGGCAACTCAGGAATCAGCTTGGCGTAGAGTGGCGCCTCATTGCGCAATTGCTCGATCAACTTTTTGGGGCCGATCTGGTCGACCATCCAGCGCTCCAGAAACGGCTTGGCGGTATTCCAGAGATCCAGATCAGGGTCGAGCTGACGCCCCAGCCCCTCAATGTTGAGCAGGGTTTTTTGCAGCAACACCAACTGGGGCTGGATTTCCACCGAAAAGCGTCTGGACGTCTGAAACAGGCGCATCAACACCAGTCCGAGTGAAAAATCCTTCAATGGACGGTCAAAGTAGGGTTCGCAAACCGAGCGGATGGCAGACTCCAGTTCGTCAACCCGGGTCGTCGCCGGTACCCAGCCTGACTCGATGTGCAGTTCCGCCACGCGCTTGTAGTCGCGCCTGAAAAATGCGGTGAAATTCTGTGCCAGGTACTCTTTGTCAGACCGGCTGAGGGTACCAATGATGCCAAAATCAAGCGATATATAGCGGCCGAAGGTGGCGGGCTCGATACTGACCTGAATGTTGCCCGGGTGCATGTCCGCATGAAAGAAACCATCGCGAAACACCTGGGTGAAAAAGATCGTGACGCCGTCGCGAGCCAGTTTCGGAATATCGATGCCAGCCGCGCGCAGGCGCTCAACCTGGCTGACCGGAACCCCATGCATTCGCTCCATGACGATCACATCGGGCATGCAATAGTCCCAGAACATCTCCGGCACCAGCACCAGATCAAGCCCGGCCATATTGCGACGCAGTTGCGCCGCACTGGCTGCCTCACGCACCAGATCGAGTTCGTCATGCAGGTATTTGTCGAATTCGGCCACGACTTCGCGCGGCTTCAGACGCCGGCCGACGCTGGAAAAACCATCCACCCAGCCCGCCATCATGCGGATCAAACTCAGGTCTTTTTCAATTGCCAGCAGCATGCCAGGGCGCAGCACCTTGACCGCAACCTCCCGAGTACGCCCATCGCGATCTCTGAGTACTGCAAAGTGAACCTGTGCAATGGACGCGCTGGCAATCGGTTCACGCTCAAAAGAGACAAAGATGTCAGCCAGCTTCTTCTGGAACGAGCGCTCGATGGTGGCAATCGCCAGGTCACTGTCAAAGGGTGGGACCCGATCCTGCAACTTGGCCAACTCGTCAGCAATGTCGGTCGGCAGCAGATCACGCCGGGTCGACAGCACCTGCCCGAACTTCACAAAAATCGGTCCCAGGCGCTCCAGCGCCTGCCGAATCCGCTGACCCGGCGAGGCTTCAAGATTGCGCCCCAGCGCCAGGACTCTGGCTAGCCGGTCCAGCCAGGGCTTCTGAAAAGCGGTCAGAAACAGCTCATCCAGACCGTAACGGAACAACACCCAAAAGATGAAGGCTCCGCGAAACAGGCGCGTCATCTCGAAGCCTTGTCAGCGCCTGTCGCCGGAGTCGAACCCATGAACTGGCGCAAAGCACCGGCCATACCGCGGGCCGCCTGCGCCAAGGTATGGGCCTGCGCATCGCCCAGCACACGCGCCAGATCTTCTTCCATATCCCATCGGACATGGTCGACCAACCAGTTGACCTCGGCGGCCAGTTGCACATCGCCCGCGATGCGCACTGCCGGTCGCTCGCCGCGCAGCACCTCCTGCGCCAGCGCGACGGGAGACTCTTCGCTCACTGCCAGCACCAGATCAGCCTGCGCGTCTGGAGGCGCGAGGTCCAGCAGACCGGCTGCGGTGGCCACCAGTCGCATCGAAAAGGAACGCCACTGCAGTAGGACCACCCGCCCTTTT